>Ga0315339_1000101_pt1 | contig 143342 bp, 152 predicted proteins | sample ASW17metaG_FD_204514 | JGI IMG/M metagenome (GOLD analysis project Ga0315339, IMG submission 204514) | Ammonia-oxidizing marine archaeal communities from Pacific Ocean, United States - ASW #17 | ecosystem: Environmental > Aquatic > Marine > Oceanic | place: USA: California | collected 2016-12-05
AGCAGCTAAAAAGAAAAAAAAATAGTGAGGGTTTAAATTGATTCTTAAAAAAACCAAGCTATTTAGCTTGGTTTTTTTATTTTAAGATATGTCACTAATTAAAAAAAATATACTCAATATTATTGATGAATTAAAACAAAATAATTCTCAACAAAAGAACGATGTGCGCCTTGTCGCAGTGAGCAAAGGACAAGGGCAAGAAAAAATCCTGGAAGCCTTAAAATCTGGTCACAATATTTTTGGTGAAAATTACCTTCAAGAAGCTATTGATAAACAAAAAAGTCTTACAAATTATAAAATTGAATGGCACTTTATTGGGCCAATACAAAGTAATAAATGTAAATTGATAGCTGAAAATTTTTCATGGGTTCATAGTGTAGACCGAATCAAAGTAGCAAATAAATTAAATGATTCAGTTCAGGAGAAAACCTCACTTAATGTTTGTATGCAAGTAAACATTAGTAATGAAGACAGTAAAAGTGGGCTAAAAATTAATGAAATAGGCTCTCTCGCAAAACATATTAATAACTTAGATAAATTAACATTAAGAGGCCTTATGGCAATCCCGACAAATACAAGCGATGACGAAATCCTTAGAAATGAATACAATCAATTAAAAAATATATATGAGGATCTCAGAAAAAAGTATACATCAGTTGATACTCTATCAATGGGAATGTCTAACGACTACTTGTTAGCGATAGAAAATGGGTCTAATCTTGTACGAATTGGCACTAAAATTTTTGGTAAAAGAACATAATGGCTAAAACAAAAAGAAATTTTTATTTTATTGGTTTTGGAAATATGGCGCAGGCTATTTACGAAAGAATGGATAAAGGCGCCTACGAAAATATTTTTATCGTTGAAAAAAGTGACCAAAGAATCAAAGAAATCAGGGAGATGAGTGAAGGATGGTATGATTTTAGATTAAGCCCTCAAACTAAAATAATTAAAAAAATAAGTAAGGGTAAATTTTCCAGTATTGATATTATTTTGTTAGCAGTAAAGCCTGCGCAAATAAAATCTGTATGCGTCCAATTAAAACCTTTGATCGAACAAGAGCCATTTATAGTTTCTATTGCTGCAGGTGTTAATAGTCAAAAGATTAGGCAATATTTAGGTGGGTATACTGTGCATAAATTTGCACGAACAATGCCAAATTTATGTGCTAAAAAAGCTATGGCAATAACTGGTCTGTTTGGAGACCCTTATTGGTTTGGAAAAAAGGGTGGTACATCGCAAGGAAAGCTAGTCTCTAAAATCTTTAGCCCAATTGGACAAGTTTTATGGGTGGGACAGGAATCAGATCTTGATACTGTTACTGCAATATCAGGTAGTGGCCCTGCATACATTTATTACATCATGAATGCAATGATTGATGCTGCTGAGGAACTCGGACTAGAAAGAAGTGATGCACAAAGATTGGTAGCGCAAACCATTATTGGAGCCGGTGAAACAGGAAAAGATATTTATAATCTTGAAGAAGAAATTATTAAAGTTTCCTCAAAAGGTGGTACAACCGAAAAAGCTATTGACGTTTTCAAACAAAAAAAATTAGATGTAATTATTAAGCAAGCTGTAAAAGCTGCTCATAAAAGATCTAAAGAACTCAGTAAATAGTAAAGCTATGAATAAAAATATTGTTGTAGGTCTTTCAGGTGGAGTTGATTCAGCTGTCACAGCATGGCTTCTTAAAGAAGAAGGCTATAAGGTAACTGGTCTTTTTATGCAAAATTGGGAAGATGATAATGATGATGAATACTGCACAAGTAAACAAGATTTAATTGATGCTGTTTCAGTTGCAGAAAAGATTGGGATTGATATTCAAGTCGTAAATTTCGCAAAAGAATATAAGGAAAGAGTATTTTCACTATTCATTAATGGATTAGAAAATGGTATTACTCCTAATCCAGATATTTTATGTAACTCAGAAATTAAATTTAATTCTTTTCTTAATCATGCAATTGGTATGGGTGCAGATAAGATAGCAACCGGTCATTATGCAAAAGTACAAGAAGTAAATGGTTTATTTCAATTACTAAAAGGTGACGATGGAACAAAAGATCAGAGTTATTTTCTTTATAAACTTAATCAGTCACAACTTTCGCGCTCAATATTTCCACTTGGCCATTTATTAAAATCTGATGTTAGAAATATTGCAAAAGACAATGGATTACACAACTATGATAGAAAAGACTCAACTGGTATATGTTTTATTGGAGAAAGGCCATTTGCTAAATTCCTCAGCGGATATATTAAAAAAAACCCTGGTGACATTAAGAACCTAAACGGAAATATTCTAGGTCAACATGATGGTATTAACTTTTATACTATAGGTCAGAGACAAGGTTTAAAAATTGGTGGTACTAAATTCGGTAATGGTGCTCCATGGTTTGTTCTAGATAAAAAAATTAAAGAAAATGAAATAATAGTTGGTCAGGGTCATGAGCACCCTCTTCTCCTCAAGGATGGTTTAACTGCAAATGACTTCCACTGGATTTTAGATAAAGAACCTAAAACTAATTGGGTCTACGCTGCCAAAACTCGTTATCGCCAAAATGATGCTCCATGTGAAATTGATGAAATCAATGATGAAGAATTTAATATGAGCTTTGGTCAAAAACAATGGGCAATAACACCAGGACAATCAGTTGTAATATATGAAAGTAATGTTTGCCTAGGTGGGGGAATAATTAAAGAATCAATTAATGACGAATAAATAAATGAACAAAAATACAAAACCAATATTCAATAAAAAACTGTTAGAGGTTGCAATTAAAAAAAATGTAGGTGCCGCTATCGAAGAAGATCTGAAGAAGAACGATAAAACTTCAGATATCTTGCCTATAAAAACTAAGGGTGTAGCTAAAATTCAAGCTAAACAAAATGCAATATTATGTGGTTCTCCATGGGTAAATTATTGTTTCCGTCAAATAGATAAGAATATTCGTATTATTTGGCATTTTAATGAGGGCTCCAAGATAAAAAAAGGAGATGAAATTTGTACTATTTTAGGCAACTATAATGGAATTTTAAAGGGTGAGCGAATAGCTATAAATTTCCTTCAGACTCTTTCTGGAACTGCTACAACTTCTAATTTGATGAATTTAAAAATTAATAAGTACAAAGCCAAACTATTTGATACAAGAAAAACAATTCCTGGACTAAGAGTAGCACAAAAATATGCTGTTCAATTAGGCGGTGCATTTAATCAAAGATTTGGTCTTTATGATCAGGTCTTAATTAAAGAAAACCATATAAAGTCAATTGGGAACATATCAGATATTCTTAAAAGAGCTAAAAAGAAATACTCTTTAAAAGATATACAAATTGAAGTTGAAAATCTTAAAGAGTTTAAGGAAGCAATAGATCTAGGCGCTACAAATATTCTATTGGATAACTTTTCATTAAAAAAACTCGCAGAAGCGGTTAAGATGAACAAAATAGGAGTCATATTAGAAGCATCAGGTAATATTGATATGGGTAATATTGTTGATTACGCAAAAACTAAAGTGGATAGAATTTCAATAGGTGCTCTCACAAAAAATATTAAAGCAGTAGATTTTTCTATGAATATTAAGATTAAATAAAAGTAGTTAAGCTTGACGAAAGCCTTGCATAAAGGGTATTGTAGAGCTTTTATTAACTCTATTTTTATTCATGAAACCTGAAATCATCACCGGTGCTGAAATTACCATTCGCTCCCTTCAAAAAGAAAATGTTGAGTTCGTTTTTGGCTACCCTGGTGGTGCCGTTTTAAATATTTACGATGCTATTCATCAACAAACTGCATTCAAACACGTCTTAGTTCGTCATGAGCAAGCGGCTGTTCACGCTGCAGATGCATTTTCTAGAGCTACAGGAAAGGTAGGCGTTGCTTTGGTTACATCTGGTCCAGGCGCTACAAACGCAGTGACGGGAATTGCTACTGCTCATATGGACTCAATACCAATAGTTATTATAAGTGGTCAGGTTCCAACTCATGCTATTGGCTCAGATGCCTTCCAAGAATGTGACACTGTAGGGATTACAAGGCCCTGCGTGAAACATAATTTCTTAGTTAAAGATGTTAACAAAATTGCGAGCACAATTAAAAAAGCATTTTTTATTGCTTCTACAGGTCGACCTGGTCCTGTTTTGGTAGATATTCCAAAAGATATTACCACTGAGACCGCAGAATTTATCTACCCAAAAACTATTGAGATGCGATCTTATAACCCTGTTGTAAAGGGACATTCAGGTCAAATTGGCAAAGCTATTGATCTTCTTATTAATGCTAAAAAACCCATGGTGTATTCTGGAGGCGGTGCAGTTCTTGGTGATGCAGCAAAATCTCTCACAAAATTAGTTAAAAAATTAGATCTTCCAATTACCAACACTTTAATGGGTCTTGGTGGCTTTCCTGCATCAGATAAAAATTTTCTTGGTATGCTTGGAATGCATGGAACTTATCAAGCCAACATGGCTATGCAAGAATGTGATGTTTTATTAGCGGTTGGGGCTCGTTTTGATGATCGGGTAATTAGTAATCCTGAGCACTTCTTAAAAAACCCAAAAAAAATTATTCATATTGATATTGACCCTGCTTCTATTTCTAAACGAGTCAAAATAGATATTCCTATCGTTGGAGATGTTGATTTAGTCTTGATTGATCTTCTAAAAGCCTATCAAGAAGTAGAAAAAAATCATAACAAAAAACTTATCTCCCCATGGATGGAAAAAATAAAAAGTTGGAGTGATACTGATTGTATGGCCTATAAAGATGATGGCTCGGTTATAAAGCCACAGTTGGTTATACAAAAATTACATGAAGTGACTAAAGGAGATGCATTTATTACGTCTGACGTTGGTCAACATCAAATGTGGGCTGCGCAATATTATCCCTTTGATAAGCCAAGAAGGTGGATTAATTCTGGCGGGCTCGGAACCATGGGGGTTGGTTTACCATACGCAATGGGCTGTCAGCTTGCCTTTCCTGAATCACAAGTTGCTTGTGTCACAGGTGAAGCTTCAATTCAAATGTGTATTCAAGAGCTTTCTACTTGTAAACAATTTAATCTCCCGATTAAGGTTATTACTCTCAATAATCGATATATGGGCATGGTTAGACAGTGGCAAGAATTTTTCTACGGAAATAGATATGCTGAGTCATATGTGGATGCTCTTCCTGATTTTGTTAAGCTTGCAGAGTCTTATGGGCATGTTGGCATGAAAATTGAAAAATCTTCAGACATTGAAAGTGCATTAAAGGAAGCGTTTAGCCCAAAACTAAAAGAACGTTTAGTATTTATGGATTTTATAACTGATCAAACTGAAAATGTATTTCCAATGATCCCAAGCGGCAAAGGACTTTCTGAAATGATTTTAGCTAAGGATGAATAAATGAGACATATAATTTCACTTTTGATGGAGAACGAATCAGGGGCGCTTTCACGCGTGTCTGGTTTATTTTCAGCTAGAGGATATAATATCGAATCATTAAATGTTGCTCCTACAGAAGATGAAACCTTGTCAAGAATGACAATTGTTACAAGTGGTTCAAATGAAGTGATTGAACAAATAATCAAACAATTAAATAAACTTATTGATGTTGTTAAGGTGCTTGATCTTAATGACGGAAGACATATTGAACGAGAATTGATGATAGTAAAAGTTAAAGCTACAAATAAATATCGAGATGAAATAAAAAGAATTAGCGACACATTTGGTGGAAGAATTATTGAAATGGCTGAAACAACTTTTACAATTGAATTAACAGGCCCATCTAGTGAACTAGATGCTTATCTTCATAGTTTAGATAAAGCAGCAATAATAGAAACCGTTCGAACTGGCGCCTTGGGAATTGGTCGTGGGGATAGAATACTTAAAATATAATATTAAAGGAAATATATATGAAAGTTTATTACGATAAAGATGCAGATTTAAGTGTTGTTAAAAATATGAAGGTTGCAATTTTAGGTTATGGTTCTCAGGGACATGCGCATGCAAATAACTTAAAAGATTCTGGCGTTGATGTAGTTGTTGGTTTACGCGATGGGTCTTCTTCTTTAGACAAAGCGAAATCAGCTGACTTAAATGTAAAATCAGTTGAGGATGCAACTGCTTGGGCAGACTTAGTTATGGTTCTTGCCCCTGATGAATTTCAAGGAAAAATTTACTCAGATAGTATTGAGCCAAATCTAAAACAAGGTGCAACCCTTGCATTTGCTCACGGCTTTAATATCCATTTTGGGCAAATTCAGCCAAGAGAAGATTTAAATGTAATTATGATTGCCCCAAAAGCACCGGGTCATACAGTTCGCTCTGAATTTGTTAAGGGTGGTGGAATACCAGACTTAATTGCTATTCAACAAGATGCAACTGGCAACGCAAAAAATATTGCCCTTTCTTATGCTTCTGCAATTGGTGGTGGAAGAACTGGAATTTTAGAAACAACTTTTAAGGATGAAACAGAAACAGATTTATTTGGCGAACAAGTAGTGCTCTGTGGTGGAACTACAGCTTTAGTGCAAGCAGGTTTTGAGACTTTAGTTGAAGCTGGTTATGAACCAGAAATGGCATACTTTGAATGCCTTCATGAATTAAAATTGATTGTTGATCTAATGTATGAGGGTGGTATCGCGAATATGCGTTACTCCATCTCAAATACAGCCGAATATGGAGATGTAACGAGAGGTTCAAGAATTATCAACTCACAGACAAAAACTGAAATGAAGAAAATCTTAAGTGAAATTCAAGATGGGTCATTTGCTAAAGAATTCGTTAGTAATGTAGGAGATTTACCTGCGCGTCGTGAAACACAACGACAACATCAAATAGAGCAAGTTGGAGAATCTCTTCGCTCAATGATGCCATGGATTAAAAAGATTGTTGATAAGTCAAAAAATTAATTGGAAACAAACGCAACTTACCCAATTATAGCTAAAGAGGGCTGGTTATTTCTCAGCATTTCAATTTCTGCGAGCCTAATTACTAGTTTTTGGTGTTTAAAAGCATCGATACCTCTATGGATAATATCCTTATTTATTTTACAATTTTTCCGAGATCCAATTCGGCCGATACCTCAAGATAGAAATTTGGTAGTATCAGCCGCGGATGGACGTGTTATTTCAATAGAAAAAACAACTGATCCATACAAAAAAAGAAAAGCAATAAAAATTAGTGTATTTATGAATGTTTTTAATGTTCATTCAAATAAGGCCCCTATTTCAGGAACAATTATTAGTAAATGGTATTTTCCTGGAAAATTTTTCAATGCAGCTTTATCTAAAGCATCTTTAGAAAATGAGCGTTGTGTGTTATTGATAGAGACTAAAAATAAGAAATTGGTGACTTGTGTTCAGATTGCAGGATTAATTGCGCGAAGAATTTTGTGTTATAAAAAAATTGATGATAATCTTTTAAAAGGTGAACGCTACGGTTTCATTCGTTTTGGATCTCGAATAGATTTATATTTACCAGAAAATTCAAAAATTAAAGTAATACTTGGCCAAAAAGTTAAGAGTTGCCAATCAATAATTGCTGAAATATAGAAAATTTAAATATAACTATCTTGCTTAACTAATGAAGATAAGCAGATAATTCATTCAAAGCTTTTTCGTATACTTCACGTTTAAAATCAACAACTTGCTGTAATGGAGACCAAAAATCATCCCAGCGCCACGAATCAAATTCTGGTTTTTTAGCATTTGTTAATAAAATATCAGAATCTTTACCAATAAATTTTAGCAAAAACCATATTTGTTTTTGCCCTCTATAGCGAGCGTAACCATCGTGCCTCACCCATTGCCTTGGGACATCATATCTTAACCAATCTTTTGTTTGCCCAATAATTTCTACATGATTAGGGCTTAAGCCAACCTCTTCCATTAATTCTCGATACATTGCCTCCTTAAGACTTTCTCCCTCATTTATTCCTCCCTGGGGAAATTGCCAGGCATCCTCAGCCGCTCTCTTTGCCCATAAAACTTTGTTATTATCATTTAAAATTACAATGCCAACATTGGGTCTATATCCTTCTTGATCAATCATAGTATTATCCTTAATATATGCTCTATTTTTCCACAAATAAAAATTTATTAAAAGCTTGATTTTATGATTACTCGAAATAAAAAATTTATTCTAATTGTATTAATAAGTTTTCTTTTGGCATTAATTTATTTTTACAGCAATTATTACAAAGTAAATCCAAAAGCTTATATAACAAACCAAGGGGATAATACGGTTTCTGTAGTCAATCTTAATACTCTTGAGGTAATAAAAACTATAGAAGTAGGAATTGCTCCACTTGGCATCACAATTTTAAACAAAAAGAATCTTGGTTTCATCGGCAATGTAGGTACTGATGATATTTCTGTAATTGATACACGTACAGATCAGATTATTAAAACAATTAAATTAAATACCGCTCCTTTAAGCCTAACATCCAGCCCTGATGAGTCTAAAGTGTATGTAACTGATTGGTTTAAGAATAATATTCTAGTCATATCGGTTAAAAAAATGAAAGTTATTGATTCATTTAAAGTTGGTAAAACACCTTCAGGAATAATCTTTAATGAAAAATATAATTATCTAATAGTGACCAATAGAGATTCTAATACTGTTGAGGTATACAATAAAAATAACAAGCTAATCAAGAAATTAGCTACAGGAAAACATCCATTTGGGGTTTATACAAAAGATAAATATTTCTATACTGCTAATGTATACGATGACACAGTTACTGTTATTGATCTTGAAAATTGGTCCACTAAAGTAATTAAAGTAGGGGCTCACCCATACAATATATTAACGCATAACAATTTTGGCTTTGTAACTAATACAATAGATGACTCGTTAAGTGTTATCGACCTTAAAATCAATGAAGAAATAAAAAGAATAAATACTGGTGAAACCCCTGAAAATTTAGACTTACATCTTGAATTAAATATTCTTGTAGTTACCAATTGGGGAAGTGATTCAATTTCTGTATATGATCTTAAAAATTTAAATCTTATAAAAGAAATAAAAACGGGTGCTCAAAGTCGATCTTTTGGGGATTTTATACTTCAGTAAAGTTTTTATAGTAATATGTTGGATTGATTTTAATTAACAAAGGATTTATCAAATGAGAAAATTTATTTTAACCTTAATAATACTACTGTTTTCCATATCAATTTTTGCTCATGGGCCAACACCTCAAAAGGTTCAGGAATCTGTAACTGTAAACGTTTCGCCAGCTAAAGCATGGTCAGTTATAAAGGATTTCTCCGAATTTAAAAAAATTATGAAGACAAGGTCTTTTGATGATGAAATAATGAAAATAAAATATGAGCTCTTAAAAGCGGATGTTCCTTTTTCTGATTACAATGCTTATATTATTGTTAAAAAAGGTACCAATGATAACGAGTCAGTTATCCAATGGACTGCAAGATTTTATAGAGTCTATAAATTAAATCCTCCAATTCCTGAAGGTCAAGATGATGCAACCGCTGTTGCGGCTGTTAAAAATATAGTTGGGCCAGGCCTAGCCAACTTAAAAAAAGCGCTAGAATCTAAATAATTTATTAACTCTTTAAAGGCGGATTATTAAATCCGCTTTTTTATGATTACAATTAATCCACAAAAAAACCCTAAAGCATTAGTAATATGGCTTCATGGTCTTGGCGCAGATGAAAATGACTTTGTGCCATTTGTAAAAAGTTTAGAGCTTAATAATATTGAATTTATTTTGCCCAATGCGCCATTAAGGCCAATTTCAATGAATCAAGGGATTGAAATGAGAGGTTGGTTTGATATAAAATCTCTTACTTTTCAATACCAAGACAGTCAGGGGTTAAAAGAATCTAAGGGGTACATAGAGGATATAATAAAAAAAAGATGTTCTCTATGCAGCTCCAATCTTAAAGTGTTTCTTGGGGGATTTTCTCAAGGGGCAGCCTTATCATTATTCACCGGACTATCATCAAATCTCGAAATTAGTGGGATTATCGCACTATCTGGCTACCTACCTAAGGGCATAAATAATCCAAACTTCAAAGATCTACCAATAATTGCAATTCATGGTGAGGGGGATGATATCATTGATATTGATATAGCTAAAAAAAGCTATCTAGAAATTCAGGAATCAAAAAATTTCTTTTTTAGATCCTATAATATGACTCATGAAGTAATTTATGATGAAATTATAGATGTTAAGAACTTCTTAGTTAAGAATATGTGATTATGGCCAAAGAAAATATAAATATAGAGAAACTGTTGAAAGAATTGGAATCTATTGTGTCAAAAATGGAGGATGATAGTTTGAATCTAGAAGACTCATTGCAGTCTTATGAAAAAGGAATAACTCTTGTTAAAGCAGCTCAAGAATCGTTAAAAAAAATTGAACAGCGCGTTCAAATTCTTTCTCAAAAAAATGAATTAGAAGACTTTAATCCTGATGAGTGAGGATTTTGAACGTTGGATTAAATTATATCAAGAAAGAATAGAAAGTTTCATGATGGAATTTTTAAAAAAAGAAGCAACTAATTCAACAATCCATGAAGTATGTAGACATGGTTCTTTAAACGGAGGTAAGCGATTTCGAGCTCTGCTTGTTTATGCTATAGGTGAAATTAACCAAACTGATAAATTAATACTTGATCATATTTCTGCTTCTATTGAATTTATTCACGCCTATTCGCTAATTCACGATGACCTTCCATCAATGGATAATGATGATTTAAGGCGAGGTAAACCAACATGTCATATCAAATTTAACGAAGCTCAAGCCACACTTGCTGGAGACGGTCTTCAATCCTTAGCCTTTCAAATATTATCTTTACCTACTTTCTTAATTGGTGATCAAAAAAAGTTGAGGATAATTCATGCCCTATCCAACGCAATAGGAATAAATGGTATGGTAAAAGGTCAATCTTTAGATATTGAAAATACATTAAAAATTGGTGCAATTGAAGAATTGGAGAAATTACAAGAATTAAAAACAGGGTTATTATTTAATTTCATTGGATCAGCGTCATACCTTGTAGTGGATAATTCTGTTGATGAAACGAATATAAAAATTACTAATTTATGCACACTATTAGGAAAAGTTTATCAAATAACAGATGACATTCTCGACTATGAATCTAATGATGAAATTTTAGGCAAAACGAGTGGTAAGGATAAAAAAGATAATAAGCTTACATATGTTTCGCTTTTAGGCATTGATGGAGCAAAAAAAATTAATGGTAATTATTTTAATGAAATCAAAAAAATAATTAATTCAATTTCTGGAAATACAATATTTTTAGAAAAATTAATTACAAAAATTTATCAACGAGCTCACTAAATGAATTATCTAGATAAAATAAACAAGCCATCCGATATAAAAAAACTCTCTAGAGATGAATTAAAATTATTAGCCAAAGAACTTCGATCTTTTATAATTGATAGTGTTTCAAAGACTGGTGGTCATTTATCTTCAAATCTAGGGGTAATTGAGCTAACCATCGCACTTCATTATGTATATAACTGTCCAAACGACCAAATTATTTGGGATGTTGGTCATCAAACCTATGCGCATAAAATATTAACTGGAAGAAGAAATAAAATGCATACGCTTAGACAAAAAAATGGTATTTCTGGCTTCCCTAGACGCTCAGAAAGTAAATTTGATAGTTTTGGCACAGGACATTCAAGTACGTCAATATCTGCAGCCCTAGGAATATCAGAAGCATTTAAAATAAATAAATCTAAATATAGAGCAATTGCTGTAATTGGTGATGGCGCCATGACTGCGGGCATGGCTTTTGAAGGACTAAATAATGCGGGCAATACTGAAAATGACATACTCGTCATACTAAATGATAATGATATGTCCATTTCAGACAATGTGGGTGCATTAAACAACTACCTTGCTAAACTTCTATCTGGAAAACTATATGGGGGAATCAAACGTTCTGGAAAAGCTGTATTTTCTAAGGTTCCGCCTATGCTTGAATTAGCTAGAAAAACAGAAGAGCATGTAAAAGGTATGGTTATACCAGGCACTTTGTTTGAAGAATTTGGATTTAACTATATTGGACCTATTGATGGTCATGATTTAGACACATTAATAGATACACTTACTAATATAAAATCCTTGAAGGGGCCTCAATTCTTTCATGTAGCGACTAAAAAAGGTTATGGGTATAAGCCAGCTGAAAGTAACCCAAATAAATTTCATGGTGTAAGCAAATTTGACCCCCAAAATGGAAATGCAAAAAAAACAAACGAATTAAAAACATTTACTGAAGTTTTTTCTGAATGGATTATGGATACCGGAGCTCAAGAACCAAAACTTTGCGCTATAACTCCAGCAATGTCAGATGGGTCAGGACTTAATAAATTCTCTAAGAAATATCCAAAAAGATTTTTTGATGTTGGAATTGCTGAGCAACATGCTCTAACTTTTGCTGCTGGGCTTGCATGTCAAAACTTAAAGCCAGTTGTTGCAATATATTCGACATTTTTGCAAAGAGCATATGACCAATTAATTCATGATATTGCACTCCAGAATATTTCTATGTTATTTGCAGTTGATCGTGCAGGAATTGTGGGAGCTGACGGTGCAACTCATTCAGGAAATTTTGATATTTCGTACTTAAGGTGTATTCCAAATATCACAATAATGACTCCAAGCGATGAAAATGAATGTTATCAAATGCTTAAAACAGGATTTCACCATAATGGAATATGTATAGTCAGATTCCCAAGAGGTCATGGTAATGGCGCCCAGATTGATAAAAAATTAAACTTATTAACTATTGGGAAGTCAAAAAAAACTAGAAGTGGTAAAAAAGTAGCCGTTCTTGCTTTTGGTCCACTACTTTCAACTGCTCGTGAAGTAGCTGAAGATTTAGATGCAACTCTTATAGATATGAAGTTTGTGAAGCCAATTGATGAGAAAATTATTAAAAATTGTGCTAATAGTCATGATCTTATCGTAACAATTGAGGATAATTCAATCTTAGGTGGAGCAGGCTCAGCAGTTTTAGAGATTATAAGTAAGAATAACTTGAAATGTAAAACTCTTTGTTTAGGTATACCAGATAATTTTGTTGAGCATGGAACACAGGAAGAAATTTACAAATTATGTGGGTTAGATAAAAAAAGTATTGTTAAGAAAATTGTTAAACAATTGTAGTGATGATAAAATTCTCTTTTAATATAATTAATAATCAATAATGAATAAAATAATCTCAAACGAATTAATCGAAGACGTTCAAAATACTCCTGATAATAGACATCTTGATATAGATAAGGTGGGCATTAAAGCAATTAAACATCCTATTGTGGTCAAAGATAGAACTGGGATAATACAGCACACTAACGCGACTTTCAGTATGTATGTCCATTTGCCACATAATTTCAAAGGCACGCATATGTCAAGATTTGTTGAAATTCTTAATGAAAACGAAAAAGAAATTTCAGTTGAATCTTTTGAAGGTATGTTAAAAGAAATGTTGCAAAGATTAGAATCTAAATCAGGCTACCTTGAAATGCAATTTACATATTTTGTAAACAAGAAAGCTCCCATTAGTGGAGTTGAAAGCTTAATGGACTATGAGGTAAGCTTTATTGGTGAAATGATAGATGGTAAAATAATTAGTACAACTAAGGTTATTGTTCCTGTTACAAGCCTTTGTCCGTGTTCAAAGAAAATATCAAAGCATGGGGCTCACAATCAAAGAGCTCACGTCACATTAACCCTTGAAACTAATGATTTTATTTGGATTGAGGATATAATTGAGGCAATTGAGAAACAAGCATCATGTGAGTTATATGGAATACTAAAAAGACCTGACGAAAAATATGTAACGGAAAAAGCATACGAAAATCCAAAATTTGTTGAAGATATCGTCAGAGATATTGCAGCCGATCTAAAAGAAAACACAAAGGTGAATAAATATACAATAGAGTCAGAAAATTTCGAATCTATCCATAATCATTCAGCTTATGCGCTAATAGAAGGAAGTAATATCTAATTATAGATATTAGTGTTACTTACTTTAGGTGTATTTCTTAAACCAAAAAATACTACTATAAAACCAATTAATGGAAGTATTGAAGAAAGTATAAAGGTGCTAGCTGCACCAAATTGGTCAATCATAAAACCGCCCCCTAATCCCCCAATTGCGCCCCCTAATCCATAAGTAATACTATTGTAAATAGACTGCCCTCTTGAATGGTGCTCTCTATTAAAATGTACAGAGACTAATTCAACTGATGCCACATGAAAACTACCAAAAGTTGCCGCATGAAGAATTTGAGCGAGAATTAAAACCCATAGAATATCAACGTAATACCCAATAAGAAGAAATCTTATAACAGCTAAAAATAAACTTATCAGTAATACCTCTTTTAAATTAAATTTACATAAAATTTTAGGCATCAAGATAAATATAAAGATCTCAGAAATAACACCAATTGACCATAAAATACCAATTAAAGAACTTGAATAATTTTGCCCTTTAAGAAAAATAGAATAAAAGTTATATAAAAGTCCATGTGAAGAAACCATTAATGCGCAACCTATAAACAATGAAATTACTTCTGGTTTTTTCAAAATTTTCCAAATTGACCTTCTTTTATCGCCAATTAATTCAAATTTTTTATCTGGAATAGAGAAAGAAAAAAATAATATTATCAGCTGAGTAAACAAAAGTGCCCAAACAAGTAGATTGACACTATATCTATCAATTAAAATACCAAGAAAAAATGAAGCAATAATAAACCCAACGGATCCCCACAAGCGAATATTACTATAGCTACCATTTGTTGTAGCTAAGTGAGATAAGGTTAAAGATTCGGCCAAAGGTATAGTTGAGCTTGTGAACAAACTCATCGACATCATAACTAAAAAAATCAGAAAAAAGCTATCGGCCCAAAAAATACCTAAATATCCAAGACAACCAATAAATGAAGTTAATTTTATCCATCTAGCTCTTTTATTAGTATGATCAGCAAGCCATCCCCAGAAATTAGGTGCAAAAATACGACTTATCTGAAATAAAGACAAAAGCATTCCAATCTGAAATGCTGTAAAACTTTTTGATTGCAAATACAGGCCCCAATAAGGGACAAATAAACCTACAAAAAAATAATAGAAAAAATAAAAACGAGATAATCGCCAATATAATGAACGAATCAACTTGGAAATGGATTTATTCTTTTAACATCCATGTTTTGTGCTCTATCGCGTAAAGCATGATCAATAAGAACCAATGCAAGCATTGCCTCGGTAATTGGAACTGCTCGAATTGCAACACATGGATCATGACGACCAGTTGTTTTCATCTGAACTGTCTTACCTTTAAGATTAATTGAGCTTCTATCTTGAGGGATACTTGATGTTGGCTTAAATGCGACACTTACTTCAATATCTTGGCCGGTTGAAATACCACCCAAAATCCCGCCAGCATTATTTGATTTAAATCCATCGCTCGCCATCTCGTCACTATGTTCAGTCCCTTTTTGAGATACACTAGAAAAACCCGAGCCAACTTCTACACCTTTAGTAGCATTAATGCTCATCATTGCTGACGCAATATCAGCATCTAACCTAGAAAAAATTGGTTCACCTAAGCCAGCAGGTATATTAGTTGCGCATACAAATATTTTTGCTCCTACTGAATTTTTATCGGCCCTTACACTATCTAAATAGTCTTCCAAGTCTTTTACAATTGATTTATTTGCAACAAAAAAAGAATTCTTATTAACATACTTCCACCCATCAAAAGGTATATTTTTTTTCCCTAATTGCGTCAAACAAGCTTTAATTTCAACTTTATATTTTTCTTTTAGCCATTTCTTTGCAATAGCTCCAGCGGCAACTCTAACAGCAGTTTCTCTTGCACTAGACCTACCCCCACCACGGTAATCTCTGATGCCATACTTTTGAAGATAAGTAAGATCTGCATGTCCAGGTCGAAATGTTTCTTTTATCTTAGAATAATCCTGGCTTCTTTGATCATTATTTTTAATAACAAAGCCAATTGGGGCTCCAGTAGTTTTTCCCTCAAACACTCCTGAAAGAATTTTTACCTCATCATCTTCCTTTCTTTGCGTTACAAATTTTGATGTTCCTGGTTTTCGTCGATCTAGATCAACTTGTAAATCTGATTCATTTAGCTTCATACCTGGTGGACAACCATCTACTACTCCTCCAATAGCTGGGCCATGAGATTCCCCAAATGAAGTTAAAGTAAATAATTTCCCGAATGTATTTCCAGACATAAAAGCCTTTGTTTTTATATTTTAAATTAAATTATATCACTGAGAAGCAAAAAAACCTTTAAGACTCTATAACTAAAAAATCTCCTGGCATTAATTTATTTAGATTGTAATCACCTATTCCAACTCTAATTAAACGTAAAGTTGGATGAGAAATAGCAGCTGTCATTTTTCTAACCTGCCTATTTTTTCCTTCTGAAATTTTAATTTGTATCCATTCCGTTGATATGTGTTCTCTTTTTCTTATTGGGGGATCTCTTTCCCAAACATCAGGCTCAATAATTCTCTCAACTAAAGCAGATTTAGTATAGTAATCTTTTATCTTTAAACCCGATCGTAATTCTTCTAATGAATCATCACTTGGGCTATTTTCAACTTGAGCCCAATACGTTTTATATATATTATTTTTTGGATTGGATATTTTATTTTGTAAAACTCCATTGTCAGTTAAAATGAGTAAGCCCTCGCTATCAGAATCAAGTCGACCAGCAGGGTAAACGTTTTTATATGGGATAAAATCTTTTAATGACGCATAAGTCTTATGCTCTGAGAACTGGCTAATTACCCCATAAGGTTTATTAAATAAAATAATCATTAATTAATTAAAGTTGGGGAAAAATTTATGTCTAGCAAAATTAAAATTCCAAACAAAGGTGAAGTAATTAGCATAGATTCTAACTTAAAATTAGATGTTCCAAACCACCCAATCATTCCATTTATAACTGGTGATGGAATTGGAGTTGATATTACCCCCTCGATGCATGCTGTGATTGATAATACACTTAAAAAAGCATATGGTGAAACCAAAAAAATTGAATGGCTGGAAGTTTATGCAGGTCAAAAAGCAACCGAAGTATATGATAAAGACACTTGGCTTCCTGATGAAACTATAGATACCTTAAAAAAATATATTTTTTCAATTAAGGGGCCTTTAGCAACGCCTGTTGGTGGAGGTATTCGCTCTTTAAACGTTTCACTTCGTCAAAAACTTGACCTCTATACATGCTTAAGACCAATAAACTATTTTATGGGGGTTCCGAGTCCATTAAAAAATCCAGAAAAAACTGATATGGTTATTTTCAGAGAAAATACTGAAGATATTTATGCAGGAATTGAATGGGAAGCAGGATCTAGTGAAGTAATTCAATTAATTTCTAAACTCGATGAATTTGGTATAAAAGATAAAATCCGATTTCCTGACTCTTGTGCATTAGGAATAAAGCCTGTTTCTAAAGAAGGTAGTCAAAGACTGATTAAAAAAGCAATACAATACGCTATTGATCACAATAGGAAGTCTGTTACCTTGGTTCATAAAGGAAATATAATGAAATATACGGAAGGTGGATTTAAAAAATGGGGTTATGAGTTAGCAAAAAAAGATTTTGGAGCCAAGGAAATTGATTCTGGTGAATACCAACTAAGTAATGGTCTTATTATTAAAGATTGTATTGCGGATGCGTTCCTTCAAGAAATTCTTATAAGGCCTGAAGAACATGATGTAGTAGCAACTTTGAATCTCAATGGGGATTATATTTCTGACGCATTAGCGGCGCAAGTTGGTGGCATTGGAATTTCACCAGGAGCAAATTTATCCGACTCAACTGCTATATTTGAAGCCACGCACGGCACAGCTCCAACAATTGCTGGCAAAAACATTGCTAACCCAAGCTCTTTAATTCTTTCGGCACAAATGATGTTAGAACATATGAACTGGATTGAAGCAGCAGATATACTTAATGCCTCTTTCCATAAAACATTAGAAAAAAGACAAATGACTGCCGACTTTGCTTCACAAATCAAAGACTGTAAAGCACTGTCAACAAAAGAATTTGCAATTGCATTAATTACAAATTTGTAACAAAAGGTTCCTTAGGAACCTTTCTAATTTAAGCTTTTTGGATATTTGAAGCTTGCTTACCTTTAGGACCATCAGTTACCTCAAAAGACACTCTCTGCCCTTCTTTTAAACTTTTGTATCCCTCTTCTACTATTGCAGAAAAATGAGCAAATAAATCATCACCACCATCATCTGGAGTGATAAAACCAAAACCTTTTGAATCATTGAACCACTTAACTATTCCTTCAGCCATTACGATACATCCTTTACAAATTTGGGAGGCCCCTAAAGTTTGGATCAAGAGAGTGAGAGTGAAGAGCTTAAAAAATTAAGGAAAACACAAATATATTACTTAAAACCAAACACCTGAGTCGTATTTTTCATAGATTCAAGATAAATGTCAAGTTTTTTTACAATTTAAAAAAAAGTATTCTAATAGTTATTGTAAATATTCTTCTAACTGCTTGTATGGTATTGCGCCAGGGATTGTCTTACCATTAAGTAAAATAATTGTTGGTGTGGAAGAAATTCCTAAATCTTTTCCTAATTTTACAATCTTATTCACTGGTGTCTTACAAGTACCAGAGTTTTTTGGCAGTTTGTCCTCAAAGATGTATTCGCTCCATGCTTTAGCACGATCTTTAGCACACCATATTTTTTTTGACTTTCCTTCAGCTTCTGGATGAATAGCTAATGGATATAAAAATGTATATACGGTTATGTTATCTACGTTGAGTAGTTCTTTTTTTTCAAATCTTTTACAGTAAGGGCAGTCTACGTCAGAAAAAACCGCTATTTTTCTTTCGCCATTACCCTTTACTACTTTAATTGCATCTGATAACGGTAAATCATTAAAATCAACTCGGGATAATTCTTCTAACCTCTGCTCTGTCAAATCATTTCTTGTTTTTGGGTCTACTACACGCCCCTCCACTATTAAAAAATCAAAATTATCATTTGTATAAATAATTTGACCTCCAATATATACTTCATATAAATCATTAAAATCAGTTTTTTCTATCCCTTTTATAGACAATTCTGGATAAGTTTTTTTAATAATTTTAATTAATGCCTCTTCATCAGCATATGCAAAATAAGAAATAAATAAACATAAAAAAAATAAGGTAGTTTTGATCATGAAATTGCCTTTTTAATAAGGAAGTTTTTTAAATTATCTTTACTTTCAAGTAGTTTAATACCCTTAATTAGAGCTTGATTAATAAACTTACTTTTACTTGAAAATGCCCACTGTAGAACAGAAGTCAATGTGCTAAACTCAAACGTATCTATTCTACGTAACCTTTCAAAACGACGCAAAAACCCTGCGAGGCCAATATCTTCATAATAGTTAGATTTAAGGCATTTTTCAAAATCAATAATATCTCTAATACCTAAATTTAATCCCTGCCCGGCAAGAGGATGGATTGAATGGGCTGCATTGCCCATCAACACAACTCTTTTATCAAAAAGTTTATCATTTAAAACCATTGTTAAAGGAAAATTACTTTTATTAAAAATATTAGATATTTCTTCATAATCATCTCCTATAATACTCTTAAGTTTAATAATTAATTTTGAATCATCCATATCATTTAATTTTTGAAAAAAATCTAGGTTACAAGACCATACGACTGAGATAACTTTAGGCGAAACAGGCAATAAAGCCAAGATACTGTCTTCTAAAAAATATTGCTTTGCATTTTTTCCTATATTTTTAGATGTTTCAAAATTAAAAACTATCGCATTTTGATTAAAATTTTTAATTTTTTTTCTTATATTAAGATGTTCTTTTATTTTAGAGTTTGCTCCATCGCATGCTATCAAAAGAGAAGCATGGAGGCTTTCTTTCCCTAATTCAATTAGAACTTCATCTGACGAATTATCTAGATTTATTTTCTTTGGTTCTACAAAAAGTTTAATATCTTCAGACGTTAGTTTTATCTGAATTTCTTTCATCAGTTCTTTCTCAGAAACCATATAAGCCAAAGCAGGTTGAAAAACTGAATCTGCACTAAAGCTAGTTTTCGAATCTTGTCGAACAATTTGAATATTCTCTATAGGATACAGTGAGTTAAAAAATTTATCTCGTAATCCAATTGACCTCATCCAATCTACTGAGCCTGGACTTAATGCATAAGTTCTATCTGTAGTATTGTTAATATCTGATTTAATTTGACAAACATCAAAGCCATTTCTTTTAAGACAAAGACTGGCTAAATTACCAATGACCCCTCCCCCATAAACAATAACTTTATTTAGTGATTTATTTTCCATAACTCATTTTCTTAACAAACCTTTTTTTTATTGGTGGAATAAGATCTAAAAAAGACAGCGCCATCCCTCTAAATTTATTTACCCCAATAAAGTCATTAGAAAAAAGTGTTACTAAAGAATCTGTAAATCTTAAAATATTTTTAGTTTCCTTTTTTCTTATGTGATTAAATTTATTAATCATTAATTTAAGATCTAAATTAACATCTTTTTTGATGCAGTCTGATAGTATTAGAGCATCTCTTATCCCTGTATTTAAGCCTTGTCCAGCAACTGGGTGCATTATTTGAGCAGAATTCCCTATTATCGCAATATTTTCTTCTGGATACTTTGAAATGAATGATTGCCTTAAAGGAAAGGTAATTCTTTTCTCGCATAGTTTGAAATTCCCAACACGATCACCAAAATGGTGTTGAAGTGCTATTAAAAATTCAGAGTCATCAAGCTGGCTTAATCTTGTTATTTCATCGTCAGGGCCTGTCCACACTAAAGAATATTGACCATTAAGATTTGGTAGTAGTGCCATTGGCCCCATATTGGTAAATCGCTCATATGCAATATTAGAATGAGGTATGTCAGTTTCTATATGCGTAACTAACGCACTATGCTCAAAAGACTTATTAGTTCGCATAATATTAATACCATTAATTTCTGAACCGCCGCCATCAGCTAATACCAGTAAATCACAATTTAATAACTTTTCTTCGAATTTGTATTTAAAAATTAAACTTTGTGTTTTTTCTTTGCTCTTAAATGATAATACTTCTGAATTATAAAGAGCTTCAATACTTTTTGAATTAGATATTTTTTTTTGAAGGGCTGTGATGAGGTCTCCATAAGAAATAATATAGCCTAATGCCTCCTGTTCAAATTCTTCCGCTTCCATTAAAGATCTACCAAAAGTACCTTTTTGGCTGGTGTGGATAGTTTTAATCGGAGTTAATCTATCCTCCAAATCTTTCCATACGTCAATTTTTTCTAGAATAAATTTAGCGCCATTTGATAATGCTAACGCCCTCTTGTCATTCTTTGCTTGGTTCTGTGAACTAGACTCTAGGAGTAGTATTTTAGAAGTTTGGGATTTGTTTAATAAAGCAAAAATGGCTCCGACTGGGCCTCCGCCAATTATCGTGATCGAGTTATTCATTTAAACTACCTATTGTATCCTCCAAATCTTCAATCTCTTTCGAAGCATTTGCACTCAGCACTCTATTCCCAGAAGGTGTTACCAAAACATCATCTTCAATTCGAATACCAATTCCCCAAAATTCTTTGGGTACATTACTATGAGGCTTAATATAACAACCAGGCTCAACAGTCAAAACATTGCTATCCTGAAATTTTACAGGTTTTAAATCCATTCCCTCTGAAGAGTCATCAAAATATTGCCCAGCATCATGCACATCTAAACCCAACCAATGACTAGTTCGATGCATAAAAAATTCTTTATAAAGTTCTTTTTCAAATACCTCATCACGAGAGGCTTTTAATATTTTTAAATCAATGAGCCCATTAACAATTTGATCAATAGCAACTTTGTGTGGGTCGTCAAAATAGTTACCTGGCATAACTTTTTTAATAGCTTCTTTTTGTGCATTAAGAACAATCTGATAAATATCTTTTTGTGGAGAGGTAAATTTTCCATTAATAGGATATGTTCTTGTAATATCAGAAGCGTAGCTTTCTAATTCACATCCAGCATCAATTAACAGCAAATCACCATCCTTTAAAATACTATTATTTCTAACATAGTGAAGAGTGCATGCATTATTACCTCCAGCAACAATAGAGCTATACGCAGGATATCTTGAACCATTTTGCATGAATTGATTTAATATTTCCCCTTCAATTTGATATTCGTATTTACCAGGTTTTGTTATACCTATTGCATGCATGTGTGCTTGAGCAGCAATATTGGCTGACTTTTGCATAATATTGATCTCACCCTCGCTTTTAAGACATCGCATTCCATCCAATATCTTACTTAAATCACAGTATTCATTCTCAACGCTTTTTTTGCCCATCCAATTTTGTATATTTGCTATAGTTTTAATTCCGTTATTAGATGGAATTACTGGTGGTATACAGTAAATATTTTCGTTAGGGATGTAGCCTTTTAAAATCTTAGGGGCTATTTTATTGATTTCTTCAAGCGAATAAGCTTCATCAAATAAAAATTGCTTTGCTGCTTCTTCAGGTCCATAGATGTATCCATTCCATATCTCTTTACTTATATCTTTAGGCTTACAAAAAAGAATGGATCTAGGCCGATCGCCACCTACTATAAAGATCACTGATTCAGGTTCAGGAAATCCAGATAAATAATGAAAATAACTATCGGACCGAAATGGGTAATCACAATCTCTATTTCTTGAAGATTCATGTGAATTAGAAATTACAGTCACACTATTGCCTAGTAAATCTGCTAATTTTTTTCTTCTTTTTTGAAATTCTTTATAAGTATCCATATTTAATCTCTTTTATTTACAATCTCAAGTCTTTTGGGAGTTCCAATGTCTGACCAAATTCCTTTAAATAATTCACCTTTTATTAAGGAGTTAGATATAGACTCTTTAAGTAAAGGTAGTAGTTGCATTTTTACTTCTGCTTCCATCTCAATAAAAAACCTAGGATCATAAACAGCAATACCAGAAAAAGTATACAAAATTTCAGAATTGAGTACCAAGCGATTATTTTCTAACAATCCAAAATCACCAACTTGATTGTGCTCCGGATTCTCTACAAGAACTAAATATCCATCACTACTATTATTTAAATTAATCAATCGTAACTTTGCATAGTCAAAATTTGAAAAAATGTCAGCATTTATGACTGCAAATGGCTCTTTTCCTAGCAATGGTAACGCTTTCTTAATGCCTCCTGCTGTTTCTAAGATCGGGTTTTCTTCTGAATAAGTAACGTTTAATTGCCAACTCGACCCATCACCAACAAAATCTTTAATTATTTCAGGTAAATAACAAACATTGATTACGATATCCTCAAAGCCTGTAGCTGATAATTTTTCAAGATGCCATTCGATCAAAGGCTTTCCTCTAACACTGATAAGTGGTTTAGGTTTATCTATAGTAAGACCCCCCATTCTTTCTCCTCTACCAGCAGCTAAGATCATAGCTTTCACTTAACTAACAACCTTATCTAAAATTCTTCTTAAAGGATGAAGGTCATCATATCTCTCAGTAGTGCACATCAAATATTTCTCAACCAATGGTATATTCTTAAGGTACTGATCTTTTTTATCACGAATTGATAATCGTGAGAAGATCCCTAAAATCTTTAAATGCCTCTGGACGCCTACCTTTTCAAAATTCTGATAAAAATATGAGAAGTCTTCTCCTACATCAAGGCCTTCTATTTTTTTAGCTTTTTCCCAATATCGAACAACTTGATCTAGTATAAACTCATCATCCAACTCTATATAAGCATCTTTTAATAGTGAGACAAGATCGTAAGTTAAAGGGCCCAGTAAAGCGTCTTGATAATCTAATATGCCAGGACTGCCCTCTCTTATAAACATTAGGTTACGACTATGATAATCCCTATGAACAAAATAGTGATTCCCTTGCACAAAAACATCTGTTGCGATTTCTGAAAATATTTCATTTAATACCTCTTGGTCTTGAAGTTTAAATTTTTTAAATTTTTCAAGATACCATTTCGGGAATAGTGACATCTCACTTATTAATAACTCATCTGAATAATCCTGAAGCTCCCAAGGACTAACTTTAGTTTGGATATTTAATAAAGAATCAATCGCCTCTGAATATAGTTCTTGTTTAAACACTCCTAATTTATTACCACTAAGAACATCCAAATAAGTTTGACTTCCAAGATCGGTCATCAATATAAGGCCCAATTTGGTATCGGAAGAAATTATTTTAGGTACATTTATACCAGCGCTATTAAGTTTTTCAGTAATATCCAAAAAACGATCTATTTTTTCTAAATCAGGAGGGGCATCCATCAAGATGTATATTTCATTATTGGAAGTTATTCTAAAATAACGCCTAAAACTAGCATCAGATGATGCGGGCTCTATCGTAAAATTTTGATTTAATTGACTTTTAAGCCAATTTTCTATGATTTCTACTCTATCCATAACATCCTCATTCAGTTATAAATAATCTGTTTTTTAAAATTACTTGAGTTATAATCCATAACTCACTGATTTATATTAGTTTTGTATACAAATTAGATAATAAAAGAATATATTAAAAATGACTATATCAGGTTTATATTAATTAAATTGACTTCGTTCATAAAGAAAAATTATTTTATGATTCTTTTAATGCTATCTTTAAATAGTACGTTCTCCTATGGGGAAGAGCAATTAAGTGATGGAGATCTTTTGATAGAAGGAGATTCTCTTGAAAATACTCTAGATAGAAAACTAAAAGCTTCAGGAAATGCAGTTCTAAAGAAAGATGGCAAAACCGTTAATGCCGACCTTATAGAATACGATCAAGTATCTGATGAGCTTTACGCTATTGGAAATGTAAGTATTGAAAGTGGTGGAAATACATTAACTGGCTCTTCATTAGAATTATCTGTTAAAGAGAATATTGGGGCCATTCCCAATGCTTCTTTCTCATCTTCTTTAAAAAATTCAAATAGTATGTTTAACAATACCCTACGAGGCAAAGCCAAAGTACTGTTTCTTGAAGGAGAAAATAAAAAACGATTACAAAATGCATCAATTACAACTTGTGAAGCAGGAAACGATGACTGGTATATCAAAGCATCAGAAATTGAAATTAATGATAGCTCAAAAACAGTAGATGCTAAGAATGCCAAAATAGAGTTTAAGGGTATTCCAATCTTATACTCCCCTCTAATAAACTTTTCTTTTAATAATGACAGAAAATCAGGATTTTTAGCCCCCTCTGTGGGAACAACATCTAGAAGCGGTTTTGAGTCATCAATACCATATTATTTTAATCTTTCACCAACTAGTGACGCTACCCTTACTCCAAGATATTTCGGTAAGAGAGGTTTGCAGATGCAAGGGGAATATAGATACTTAAATAAAAACTATTCAGGGACAAGCAATCTTGAATACATGAACAATGATAATGCTTCTGATAAAGAAGATCGATATTATGCAAAATTACATCACCAACAACAATTAACTAAAAATCTCAGTGGTGGCTTTAGAGTGGAAAAAGTTTCTGATGATGATTACTTTTCTGATATGTCATCATTAATATCAGCAACCAGCACAGTCAATCTCCCACAAGAAGCAAATCTTAGCTATTCAACAGATACATTAGATGTCAATCTAATTGCACAAAGATACCAAAATCTAACAACAACTAGCTCGCCATACGAGAGACTTCCAAGCTTAAGTATTAATCATTCAGATGAGTATGGAAATTTTAGTGGGATTTCAAGCTATGAAACAGAGGTGAGAATGTCTTTAACACAATTTGAAAGAAATCATAATTTTGTTGCTTCAGCCTCTCAAAGCAATACAACTGGAACAAGATTTGTTGCAAACCCAAGTATGAGTATTCCTTTTGAAACAAGTTATGGTTACGTTAAGCCTAAGCTTACAATGAATATTAGAAGTTATGAGCTTGAAGGTGGCACAACTGATTCTAAATCTATGACAATTCCAACAATATCAGTTGATAGTGGTATATATCTTGATAAGAAATTAAATCTTGCAGGTAAAGATTTTATTCAAACCCTGGAGCCAAGAATTTTTTATTCTTATACTCCATACAAAAATCAAGAAACCTTACCTATGTTTGACACTGCTTTAACAGACTTAAATTTAGAAAGTTTATTCATAGAAAATCAGTTTGTTGGCGGAGATAGGGTTATGGATTCTAATCAATTTACAATTGCTGCCACAACAAGATTTATAGATGATACTGGTTATGAAAGACTAAACGCCACTTTAGCGCAAAGATTTTACATAAATGACAGAAAGGTTCTAAAAGAGAGTCAGTATATAAATTCAGTAGCTCAAAGTGACTCATCAGATTTATTTTTAACCGCGACAGCTTATTTAAATAAAGTGTTAAAAATTGATAGTGAAATTCAATATAATCCTGATGAAGGATCAACTAACCGCGCTACTTTTGGAGCAAGCTACACTCCACAACCAGGAAAACTAATTGATGCAAGCTATAGATTGATTAGAAATCCTACTGATAATAATAATGATATCAAACAAATTAATTTAGCAGGCCAATGGCCTTTAGGTCGCGGGTGGTCCACAATTGGTCGTTATAACTATGATATTAAACAATCTAGTGCGGTTGAGTCATTAGGTGGATTAGAATACGATGGCGGATGCTGGACTTCACGAATAGTAGTGAACAGGCTGGCATTAGTAACAACAGATAAGCCAAACTATACCTTATTTATGCAGATTGAACTTGGGGGACTAGGCTCTCTAGGAGCAAGTAATGATAATAATTTATTTGATGTAATAAATAGAAACGTGCCGGGAGCGGCTTTTGCATCAGGAATACCCGACCAATATAGAAAAGAAAATCTTAATTAATGAAAAAAAAGATTTATTTAGCTTTATTTTATTTTTATGTGATATTTCAAGTAAGTCAAAATTTATTATCAGCTGCACAATATCAAGAACTCGACAGAGTTGTTGCAATAGTAGAAAAAGAAGTTATTACTGAAGTTGAGCTACAAAACTCAATAAAACAAGTAATAAAAAATTCTAAAGAAGAAGGTACTAAAGGGGAATATAAAGATTTACTTAAGGCTAATGTCTTAGATCAATTGATCCAGAAAAGCTTAATTGAGCAATATGCTGTTCAATATGGAATGACTATAGAACAGAAAAAAATAGATACTTTCATAGAAAATCTTGCAAAGAAAAATAAAATGACTATTGAAGAATTAAAAAATAACATTGAAAATGATGGTCTAAAGTTCGGAAGGTTTATAGATAATATTCGTTATCAATTATTGCTAAAGAAAATAAAAAAGAAAGAAATTAGCTCAAAAATTAATATTTCAGGCTTTGAAATAGATTCTCAATTACGTAAAAATGCAGTCCTTAATCCAGATGTTTACAATATATCTCATATATTAATTCAAAATCCTAGCGATGCGACGCCTACTCAAACAGAAGCAAATTATGCCAAAAGTATGGAAGTTTATAAGATATTATTATCAAAAAAGAGTTTTGAAGAAGTAGCTAAACAATATTCAAATGATTCGACAGCTGAATCTGGTGGGAACATTGGTTGGAAGAAAGAAGCAGATCTCCCGCAATTATTTAATGATCAAATAGCTACAATCAATGTGGGAGAAATAACTAAACCATTCAAATCTCCAAATGGATTTCATATACTAAAAATAAATGAAAAAAAAGGTATGGTGAAAAAGAAAGTGTTAATTAAACAAACTAAATTAAGACATATCATTATTAAGCAAAATGCAATTACTCCTGAAGAAGAGATACTAAAAAGATTAAATCGATTTAAAAATTTAATTATCGATGGAAGTAAAACATTCGAAGATCTAGCAAAAGAATATTCGGAAGATGGTTCGGCAGCAAATGGGGGCGACCTCGGCTGGTTAAGTCCTGGAACGACTCTCCCTATTTTTGAAAATACATATGAATTATTAGATATAAATGAAATTAGTGAGCCAATTAATACCACTCTAGGATGGCATATAATCCAAGTTACTGATAGACGAGAAAATGATCTAACTGATGAATCCATAAAGTATTCAGCCAGAGTACAACTAGTTAATCAAAAAACTGAACTAATTTTTAAAGACTGGATAAAGCAACTAAGAGACCAATCATTTGTTGATATAAGATTAATTCAAGATTGAAAAAAAATATTGCAAAAATTTTAATTGTTTCAGGAGAGCCTGGTGGCATTGGTCTAGACTTATGCATAAAATTAGCATACCAAAAATTCTCTGCCGAAATTAGCATATTAGCAAATCGTAATGCAATTCTAGATAGAGCAAAACTTCACAACAAAAATATTAAAATATTATCAAAACCTTTTCTACATAAAGGTAAGGGGAGGCTTCATATAATTCATGTGCCCTATGTTAAGAAAGTCTCACCTGGAAAAATAGAAAAATCTAATTCATTAAGTCAATTAGAAGCAGTTGATTTTGCCGTAAATGAATGTATGAAAAAAAATTATGATGCTCTTGTAACTCTTCCTTTAAATAAGAAAATACTTTCTTCTTCTACAAAAAAATTTACAGGGCATACAGAATATATCTCAGAATTATGTGGCACCAAAAATAAAGAAGTTATGTTGCTTGTAGATAATAGTAAGTTAAGGGTTGCATTAGTTACGACACATATTTCTCTGTCAAACGTTGCTCGATCAATTACGAAAAGAAAATTAGAGCAAACAATTAAAACACTAAATAATGATTTAAAAAATAATTTTAAAATAAAAAACCCAAGAATAACTGTTACAGGGCTTAATCCTCACGCTGGCGAAGATGGTGAATTTGGGAATGAAGAGAAGCAAATAATAATACCAATAATAAAAAAACTTATTAAAGAAGGCTTAAATCTAATAGGCCCAATCCCTGCTGATACGGCATTTACACAAAAATATATTAAAAATACGGATAGTTTTCTGGCAATGTACCATGACCAGGGTCTAGCTCCTTTTAAAGCTCTTGCTTTTAATCATGGTGTCAATACAACTTTAGGGCTTCCAATAATTCGAACCTCAGTCGATCATGGAACAGCATTAGACCTAGTTGGTTCAAAAAAAATTAATGGGTCTAGTTTCTTTGAATCCATTTCTTTAGCAATTAAGCTAGCTAAAAATAAAAAAAAATGATTCGCGCCAAAAAAAAATTTGGTCAAAACTTTTTAATTGATCAACATATAATCAAACAAATATTAGATTCAATAAATCCTAATAAATCCCAATCTATTCTTGAAATTGGTCCTGGCCTTGGAGCACTAACAATACCGCTATTGAATAAATTAAAGCACATTAACGTGGTTGAGATTGATAAAGATATGGTTAAGTTTTTAACAAAAAAAATACCTTCCTCTAAAATAACAATCTATCAAGAAGATATACTAGAGGTAGAAGACCAGCGGCTCTCAGAGTTTAATTTTATTATTGGAAATCTACCATATTATATATCAACCCCGATTCTTCTTAAATTAGCTAAAATTAAAAAAAATGATGCTGACCTTTTCTTTATGCTGCAAAAAGAAGTTGCTGAAAGAGTTTCAGCTACGCCCTCAACGAAGATGTATGGGCGTCTATCTTCAATGTTGCAATATTTTTTTAGGGTAGAGCTTCTATTTGATATTCCTGCTGAAGCTTTTAATCCAAAACCAAAGGTAATGTCATCTTTTGTTAAATTCACTCGCAAAAATTCACATGAGTTAAATGCATCGAACGATGATAATTATGAGAAAGTAATCAAGCTAGCCTTTCAATATAAAAGAAAAACACTAAGAAATAACTTTAAAGGAGTTCTTGATGATTCTGACTTCTCAAGTCTAGATATAGATCCAAAAATGAGAGCAGAAACTCTTTCAGTAGATAATTTTGTTAATATCGAAAACTATTTAAGTCAAAGAAAATTATCGTTTTGATTGCTGTTATAATTTTTAATTTCTTGGAACAAAGTTTATGCAAATAATTTTATTAGGTGCCCCTGGAGCCGGAAAAGGCACTCAGGCAAAATTTCTTAAATTAAAATTTAATATCCCACAGATATCTACTGGTGATATGTTGAGATCTGCTGTAACCAATAAAACAGAGCTTGGAATTTCTGCAAAAGATTATATGGATCGTGGGCTTTTGGTACCTGATGACCTTATAATTAATCTTGTTAAATTAAGAATTAAAGAAAAAGACTGTAAGGATGGTTTTCTTTTAGATGGCTTTCCAAGAACAATTCCTCAAGCTCATGCAATGAAAACTGCTGGTATTTATGTAGACTATGTTATTGAAATACAAATCCCTGATAGCCATATCGTTGAAAGATTAGGGGGAAGAAGAATCCATCCTAAGTCTGGAAGAATTTATCATATAAAGCACAATCCCCCCTTTAAAGAAGGAATGGATGATGTCACTGGAGAGCCTCTTATAATTCGAGATGATGATATTGAAGAAACAATCTTACAAAGATTATCTACGTTTCATAAAGAAACAGAGCCATTGGTTTCTTTTTATTCTGATTGGTCAAAAGAGAATGTTCGGAATAAACCTATTTTTATCGAAATTGATGGCACTAAATCGCCAGAACAAGTTAATAGTAGTTTGAATGAGAAACTATCATAATTATGACTTCTGAATACCAATTTAAAAAAATTGAAGCAAAAATCCAAGCCAAGTGGAATTCATCTAATTCTTTCTCAGCTTCTGAGAATAGTGAACAACCCAAATTCTATGCGTTATCTATGTTTCCATACCCAAGTGGTAAGTTACATATGGGTCACGTAAGAAACTATACGATTGGTGACGTTATATCTCGATATAAAAGAATGAACGGATTTAATGTTTTACAGCCAATGGGCTGGGATGCTTTTGGTTTACCTGCAGAAAATGCAGCGATTCAAAATAACACGGCTCCAGCGCAGTGGACAAATGAAAATATTAATCATATGAGATCACAGCTTCAACAATTAGGTCTTTCAATTGATTGGGATAGAGAAATTTCAACGTGCAATGTCGATTATTACAAATGGGAACAATGGCTTTTTATCAAGCTTTATAAAAAGGGGTTAATTTATAAAAAAACAGCAATGGTTAATTGGGATCCAATTGATGAAACAGTATTAGCAAATGAGCAAGTAATAGATGGGAAAGGTTGGCGATCTGGAGCACTTGTTGAACGAAAAGAAATCCCTCAGTATTTTATGAAAATCACTGATTATGCTGATGACCTTCTGGAAGGACTAGATAGTCTTGATGAGTGGCCTGATCAAGTTAAGACGATGCAAAAGAATTGGATAGGTAAAAGCTTTGGTTGTGAAATTATTTTTGACATTGATGATGCTGCAGCAAAGCCCATAAAAGTTTTTACAACAAGGGTTGATACCTTAATGGGAGTTACCTACCTAGCTATTGCGCCAGAACATGCATTAAGTAGTCTGATGTCTAAGAGCAATAAATCGATTGAAACTTTCATTCAGGAGTGTCAAAAAACAGGAGCGTCTGAGGCAGAAATTGCAACCGCAGATAAAAAAGGAATTTTTTCTGGGCTATATGCATTACACCCAATCTCAAATGAAAAGATACCAATATGGATTGCTAATTATGTCCTAATTAATTATGGGGATGGAGCTGTCATGGCAGTTCCCGCTCATGATGATAGAGACTATGACTTTTCTGAAAAATATAAACTACCTATAAAGCAAGTTATTAGGAGAAGTGAGAAAAATTTAAAGGCTTTTACAGGATCAGGTATTTTAATTAATTCTGGTGAATTTAATGATAGAAAAAGTGATGAAGCAAAAGATTTAATAACTAAAAAATTAGAAAGCCTTAAAAAAGGAAAAAAAAGAATTGTGTTTAGACTCAGAGATTGGGGGATTTCAAGGCAAAGATACTGGGGTTGCCCAATTCCTATAATTCATTGTGAAAAATGTGGTGATGTCACAGTAAACGAAAAAGATTTACCTGTAAAACTTCCAGAAGAGGTAATAATGCCTGAATCTGGTTCTCCTTTGACCACCACACCCTCTTTTTACGAATGCACTTGTCCGACATGCGGGGGTGAAGCAAAAAGAGAGACTGATACTATGGATACTTTTTTTGAGTCATCTTGGTATTTTGCAAGGTACACATGTTTTGATCAAGAAGATAAAATGCTTGATGATAGGGTTAATTATTGGCTTCCTGTTGATTATTATGTTGGTGGGATAGAGCATGCAATTCTACATCTTCTTTATGCCAGATTTTTTAATAGGGTTTTAAGCGATCTTGGCTTCATTGAATCAAAAGAGCCATTTAAAAAACTACTAACGCAAGGTATGGTTCTAAAAGATGGTTCTAAAATGTCAAAATCACAAGGCAACACAGTAGACCCTCAGGAACTTATTAATAAATATGGAGCTGATACTGCTAGGTTGTTCATAATGTTCGCCGCGCCAGCAGAACAAACTTTAGAATGGTCAGATCATGGCATTGAAGGTGCCCATCGATTTCTAAAAAGATTATGGAATATAGTTAATAGCCATATAGAAAATAAAGCTAGTAAAGGAAAAGGTGTCAAAAAAGATTTAGAAAAAAATATAAAAGAATTAAATTTTAAACTACATGCAACCATACAAAAAGTTACTGATGACCTTGAGCGGCGAAATAGCTTTAACACAGTGATATCGTCAATAATGGAGTTACTAAATTTTCTAAACGATTCTGATAAAAATGAAGAACTACCTTACTCCAAAAAACAGGAAGTCTTAGAAAATATTTTATTAATGCTATATCCTTTTATCCCCCATATTACTTCAGAGTTATGGGCATACATTAGAGAAAATACAGATATAGACACTATGGCATGGCCAACAGTAAATAAATCAGCTTTGATTAAGGATGAAATCAAAATAGTTATTCAGGTCAACGGAAAGCTAAGAGGAAATATGATAATATCAAGTGAACAAAAAGAAATCGAAATTAAAGATAAGGCAATTGAAATTGATACTGTGAAAAAATTTATAGATAATAAAAAACAAATTAAGAAAATTATCTACATTAAAGATAAACTGATTAATATTGTTATTGGTTAATTACAAATATGAAAAAATTTTATAGCTTTATATTACTCCTATTACTTACAGTCAATATTATCTCTTGTGGTTATCAACTTCGCGGAACTGATGAAATAAAATTTAAATCAATATCTATTGCTGGAGGGTCAGCAAGCTTTACAAAAATATTAAAGAAAAAATTTAAACAGGCAGGTGTAAAAATAGAGTCAGGAAATGCTGAGAAGAATCTTGAGATAATTACCGATACTTATTCAAAACAAATTCTTTCTCTAAGCTCTGATGGGAAAGTTAAGGAGTATAAAATGAAGTACAAAGTCTCATTTCGATTTAAGTTAAAGAGGGGTGAATGGAGTGCTCCAATCAATATCGAAACAAATCGTGACTACACTTATGATGATAAAAATATAATAGCAAAAACAGAAGAAGAATACCGCATAATTAAAGGTATGCAGGAGCAGATTATTAGATCTATGACTACCCAAATATCACTTTCAAATTAAAACAATGGAAGCCACTTTTGCTCCAAAAAATATAATTAAAAAAATTCAAGATTTAAATAAAAATTGTCTCATTATTCTAGGTAATGAACCGGTAGTCTCAAATCATATTAAGAAAGATATTAGATCATTTACTGATTCAAATAATATTGAATATCAGTCAATTAGTATTGATTCCTTCAATAAATTAGACCAGATAAAACCATTATTCGAGAACAATTCCTTATTCTCGAACCAAACCCTCTTTATTCTCTCAATACCTGGTGGAAGAATCCCAGAGGATACAAAAAAATTTATTGTTAAAGTAATTTTAGAAAATAAAAATGATTTATTTGTTATACATTTCCAAAATAATACAAAAGAATTATTGAAATCAGCTTGGTTTAATGAAATCAAAAGATCATCACTACAATTAGAAGCAAAAGAGCCAACTATACAACAAATCCAAGATGCAATAAAAGTGAGGGCAAATTTTTATAATTTAAATCTTGATGATGAGTCTCTATCTTTATTATCAAATCTATCGTTAGGTAACTTACTGGCCGCAGAAAATGAAATAATTAAATTATCTTTATTGGATATAAATACAAATATAGACGCAAAAAAATTAATATCGCATATATCAAATGGCTCTAAGTTTGATAGTTTTAAGCTTTTAGATTTTTGCATGACTGGGCAAATTAAAAAAACAGCTCAAGCATTATCGTACTTTGAAGAAGAAGGGATAGAGCCTTTAATACTAAATGGACTTTTTTCATGGGTTTTCACTGCAATCTCTAAATTAAAATTCTCTCCAAATGATTCTGTTACAAATGAAAAATTAATAGAATTACGTATATTTGGAACAACTCAAGCATTAGTTAAGACTTCTCTCGATAAACTTACTTCAAACCAAGTAGAAGCAAGCTTAATTAAAATCAAAGAAATTGACCTCATATGCAAAGGAATGTACATAGGTGATTCTTGGTTAGAAATAAATAGATTTGCATTTGGAATCTCCCGCCTATTTAATAAAAAAACAGCGTAAAATATTCCAATGGATATAAAAAATTACATGCTTAAAATTGGAACCGAAGCAAAAAAAGCTAGCTTTGTAACCGCATCTGCATCCTCTTTACAAAAAAATAAATTCTTAAATAATTTGGGACACAGAATTCTTAAGAATGAGGTAAAAATTATTAATACAAATAAGAAAGATCTTATTCAAGCCGTTAAGGATAAACATGATAATGCATTTATTGACCGTCTCACTTTAAACGAAAAAAATATCAAAGCTATGGCCGATGGCTTATTCCAAATTGAAAAATTAAATGATCCTATTGGGGAAATAATTAATACGCGAACAATGCCGTCAGGAATAAAAGTAAGTCAAATGAGAGTGTCGCTTGGCGTAATAGGAATGATATACGAGTCAAGACCTAATGTAACTATTGACGCTGCTGGATTATCAATAAAATCTGGAAATGCAATAGTTCTAAGAGGGGGTTCGGAAGCTATTCATTCAAATACATATTTAGGCGAGTTAATAACACAATCTTTAAACGAAACTGGATTTCATTATAGTTCTGTACAGATTGTAAAAATAACTGACCGTGAAGCAGTAAATGAACTCATAATCATGAACAAATTTGTAGATGTCATAATTCCACGTGGTGGGAAGAGTTTAATTAAAAAAATAACTGATGATGCGAAGATACCCGTTATTAAGCATCTTGATGGAAATTGTCATATATATGTTGATGAATTTGCTGATATCGATTCAGCTATTAATATTGTTGATAACGCTAAAACGCAAAGACTTGGCACATGTAACACATTGGAGTCACTAGTTGTTTCTTCAAAAATTGCAAAAGATTTTCTACCCAAAATAAAAATAATATTTAATAGCAAGCAGATAGAGATACGTGGATGTGCTGAAACAAAAAAAATTATTTCTGATGTTAAAGAGGCTAAAGAAGAAGATTTTTACGAAGAATATTTAGGGCCAATTATTTCATGCATTATTGTTGATTCTATTGATGAAGCAATCCAACATATTAATAAATATTCTTCCCAACATACAGAATCAATAATTACAAAAAATCAGAAGAATAGTAATAAATTTATTAGGGAAATTGACTCTTCAAGTGTCATGGTTAATGTTTCGACTCGATTTTCTGATGGTTTTGAATATGGTTTGGGGGCTGAAATTGGAATATCTACTGACAAATTTCATGCAAGAGGCCCAGTCGGACTCGAGGGCTTAACCTCACTAAAATATATTGTATTAGGAACAGGTCAAATTAGAAAATAACAATGGTCGATAATCAACTAATTGGTTTGTATGGTGGGGCCTTCGATCCTATTCATAAAGCTCATATAGCCATAGCTCAAAACTGTATAAAAAAGATTGGTTTAAATAAAGTTATTTTTATTCCGACAGGTAATTCGCCAAAGAATAAAATATTAGATGATTATTATCACAGACTAGAAATGTTAAATATAGTTTGTAAAAAAAGTTTTTTTGAAGTTTCAGAATTTGAAATTAATGAATATCTAAATCATAAAAAAATATCCTACACAGTCAATACTCTTCGTTATTTTAAAAAAGAGAGCAAATCTACTTTCCTATTTATTCTAGGGACTGATGCATTCTCCACAATAAACTCTTGGTATAAGTGGAAAGAGATTCTTAATTATTCTCATTTACTTTTAATTAAAAGAAGTGGTGACCAATCAAATATAGAAGTGATGCCAACTGAGATACAAAGATTTTTTAACGATAATATTACTAATGACATTAACGACATTAAAAAAAATAAGCATGGACTTATTTATACTTTATCAATGCCTTTATTTAATGAATCATCAAGTGAAATCAGAAATAGGTTGAAAAAAAATTTAGATGTTAAAGAATTTTTACCTAAAACAATCCAGAGCTATATTAATCAGAATAACCTCTATAAATTACCAGGCCATAACAAGTGATTTGATACCTTAATTGAATTAATTTCCTTCATGAATGGCACTTTTCCCATAAAAGGGGCATCAATATTATCTATGAGATAACTAATATTTTCATCAACTTCATCCATATTTAAATCAATGCAGTTTGCAACCCATCCATATAAATTATGATGCTTATTTTTTATTGATTCCACAGTAAGCATCGTATGATTAATACACCCTAATCTAATTCCTACAACTAAAATAATTGGCACATTAAGATAGCTAATAAGGTCTGGAATGGATTTATTGCTTGATAAAGGAACTTTATAACCACCAGCTCCTTCAACAAATAAATATTCGCATTCTTTTTCCAGTAACAAAAAATTCTCTTTAATTTTATGAAAAAGTATTTCATTATTTGATGAATTAGAAGCTATATGTGGAGCGATTGCTTGATCAAAAGAATATGGATTAATAATATCGACTGGTTTTTGTATGCTATTCAGCAATAAAAATTTATGTACATCACTATTAATTATTTGGTTATCAATTTCCTCTGTACCAGCAGCAACTGGCTTCATTCCACATGCAAGATTTCCTTTTTTCTTAAAAAATTCAATAAGCCCACATGTAATTTCTGTTTTACCTATATGAGTATCTGTTCCAGTAATAAAAAAAGAATTATTCATTTAGAAAGATTTATTAGTTGGTATTCATTATTTTTAGGGATATTCCAAGCATGCCCATATATTGCCTCATAAGTTACAGGGAAAATACCATCGTAACTATACTGCTTATAACCATCTATAATCAATTTCAGAAATGATTTTCCAGATAATCCATTTTTTTTATCTGCAAAACCACTTGTTGCACCAATATTTTTAAGATCTAGAAAAAGTTTATTAATATTTTTATAGGTCAAGCAGAATTCTTCTGAATCAATGACTAGATTACTAAAACCTTCAGAAGTAAGCATATTTTTAATATTATGCATACCTATAAAATCATTTGTTTTTTGATAATGTGATAATTTTTCTGTAATATTTTTTAATTCAAATAGGGTATTCGGTCCAAATGTACTAAATATAAACAAACCCCCTGGCTTTAATATTGACCGTATTTTCTTAAAAGTATCTGAAAGGTTATTACACCATTGCAATGAACTTGTTGACCAAATAATATCAAATGTCTCATCAGAAAAAGATAATTCTTCAATATCCCCGCATACAAAATCTGATTTTTTGACATTTAAGATCTGATCAAAAAAATTTTGTTGTTTTTTTCTTGCCTCTAGCAACATATTTTCAGAAAAATCATAATTAACTAATCTCATATTTCTGTATCTCTCTTTTAAGATTTTGCCATTCCTTCCCGTCCCACATCCAAGGTCTAAAATTAAATTTGGTTTTAATTTTATTAAATCTAATCTTTCAAATAGGTTATCTGATATTTTATCTTGTAGAATCGAAAACTGATCATATGTTTTAGCATATCTATTAAATACTTTACGCTTATATTCTTTATCAATCATATTCTAATTAGCCCTTACAAATTCTTCGATTAACTGAATAAATTTTTTTTGATAATTTATAAATGGTAAATGCCCTGCTAAATCAAAAATAAATATTTCTGATTTTTTGATTTTCGAATTAAGCCAAATAGATGCTTTGTAGTTAGAAATAGTATCTTTTTTACCAACAATTATTAATGTTGGTATATTAATATTCTTTATATCCTTTCGCATGTCAGTTTCTTCCAATATTTCTAACGATTTCTCTAAGCCCTCTTTTGTTGGTGGCTGCTGATCTATAAAAATTTTTTCTAGTTTCTTTAAAATACTTTTTCCTTCGCTATCTTTTTGTATCTGTAATAAAAAAAATTTCTTTAACGTTTTCTGCCAGTTATTCAACAGATCTTTTTTAAATTTAGAAAAAAAATCAATGCTGACACCATAATTCCATCCAGACTTTTTAATAAAGCATGGAGTTGAGGATATGCAAACTAAATAATTGATACTCTTTGGATATTTTAAAGAGTATTTCATTGCTATTTGACCACCTAATGACCAACCAATCATTGTTACATTCTCGGGAATCACTTTATGTATTTCATTTACCAAATTATCAATCTTATAGGGTTTGATTATGGGGCTACTTCCCATTCCAGGCAGATCAATAATGTATAGCTTATACTTATCCTTCATTAACTCTGAGAACTCTTCCCATATCTTTCCTGACGTACCCCAACCATGAATCAATACTAACGGCTTGCCCTTACCTTTGATATTTATATGCATTTAATTACTTTGTATTTAAATTTATTAACTCGGCTAACCTTTTAATTTCTTTAGGCCTATGAAGAGCTGAGATTGAAATTCTTAAGCGTGAAGTATTCCTAGGTACCGTTGGTGGCCTTATTACTGGGACATAGAAACCTTCTTCCAAAAGCTTTTCTGAAATTTCAATTGAGTAATTAGTATGGTTTATTAAAATTGGCTGAATTGGTGTTATCGAATCACTTAGTAACATTTTATTTTTTATAGTTCCTCTTAACAAATTTATAGATTCAAAGAGCTTTCTCCTTAATTCTTTTCCTTTCTTGATAATTTCTAAGGAGGTAATGATTCCATCTGCAAATGCAGGTGATGATGCGGTTGTATAGATATATGTTTTAGCTTTTTGAATTAAATAATCAATAATCTCACTATTTGCAACAACCATCGCACCAGATACACCTACCGACTTTCCTAATGTAAACATATAAATAATTCTTTTCTTTTGCTTAACTGTGAGATTTAGATTTGGAAAATAATGCTCTAATATACCTTGACCATTTGTACCCAACACACCATACCCATGAGCATCATCAACGTATAGATAAGCATCATACTTTTCACATATATTTAACAATACTGGTAAGTCAATTAGGTCACCATCCATACTAAAAACAGCATCAGAGATTATTAACTTTCTTCTACCATTATTTTTTTTTAATAATTGTTCCAAATGGGAAAAATCTAAATGTCTATAGCGAATAAATTTTGATCTGCTTAATAAAGAAGCCTCATTCAGTGAGGCATGATTTAACTTGTCTGAAAAAATCGTATCTTTTCTTCCGCATAGCGCGGTTATTACTCCAATATTTGCAGAAAATCCAGATGTGAATAAAATACTTTTATCAAATCCTAAACTTTCTGCAGTTAATTTTTCAAGTTGGTCATGAATAGCATAATGACCAGATATTAAGTGTGATGAGCCAGACCCATTACCATACTTTTTTATTCCATCAACGATTGATTTTTTTATAATTTTATTCTGAGTTAGCCCAAGGTAGTCATTGCTAGAAAAGTTATGTACCCACTGATTATTAATTCTAATCTTCGCCCCTTTAACTTCTTCAATTGATTTTCTATATCTATATAATTCTTTACTAGCTAAGTCTTTTAGGTCTGATGATAGGTCTTTATAAAGCATTATTAAAGAGTGGAAAGGTTTAATCGTTCAAATAATTTTTTATCTTTTTCAATATCTGGGTTCCCAGTAGTTAATAACTGCTCCCCATAAAAAATTGAATTTGCACCAGAGAAAAAAGCTAAGGCTTGGATGCCATCATCCATAACCTCACGTCCGGCTGATAGCCTAACATAGCTTTTGGGCATTGTAATTCTTGCAACTGCAATTGTTCTTACGAAATCAAAATGATCAAGTTTTTCTATATTATTTAAAGGAGTACCTTCTACTTGAGTTAAGAGATTAATTGGTACACTTTCTGGAGGGGTTTTCATATTTGCTAATTGTGATATTAAACTAACCCGGTCATCCATTGACTCGCCCAATCCAACGATGCCGCCACAGCAGACATTTATAGCTGCGTCCCTTACTCGCTCGAGTGTGTCTAATCTATCTTGATAAGTTCTAGTTGATATTATGTCTCCATAAAACTCTGGGGATGTGTCCAAATTATGATTGTAGTAGTCTAATCCAGCATCCTTAAGTTGCTCAGCTTGTCCTTCTTTGAGCATTCCTAGTGTGGCACAGGTTTCAAGACCTAACTCCTTAACTCTAGTTATCATTTCTTTAACAGAATTTAAGTCTTTTTCTTTAGGCCCTCTCCATGCGGCACCCATACAAAATCGGCTGGCTCCTGCTTCTTTAGCTAATTTTGCTGAAGCCAAAACCTCTTTTATGCCCATTAAAGGTTCGTTATCAACCTCTGTATCGAATCTAGCTGACTGTGGGCAGTATCCACAATCTTCTGAACAGCCTCCAGTCTTTACTGACAATAAAGTACTTAATTGCACTCCATTAGGGTTAAAATTAGCCCTATGAACTTTATGAGCCTGATATACTAAATCGTTAAATGGTAATTGGAAAAGTGATTTAATTTCTTTTTTTGACCATTTTTCTAATTTTTGCTTGTTAGATTTTTTTTTAGGCTTAATAAAATGAAGTTTTTCATGATTTTCTATTGAATTCTGGATAGCCATATATCTCCTAAATAATTGATTTTAATTAATTAATTGATAAAAAAATATATATGTTAAGTAATTTTACACTATTTTAATAACAACTGTTTAAATTTTAATCATATGTTTAATATTATTTTATATGAGCCTGAAATTCCTCCAAATACTGGAAATATAATTCGCCTTTGTGTAAATACATCGTCCAATTTACATTTAATAAAACCATTAGGTTTTAATTTAGACGAAAAGAAAGTCCGTCGGGCAGGCCTTGATTACCATGATATGGCAAATATTAATATTTACGAAACCTATGGTGACTGTGTTAAGAAGTTAAAAGGCAATAGATTTTTTGCTGTTTCAACTAAAGCAACTAAATATTATGCCGATTTTGTATTTAAAAAAGGGGATGTTTTTGTTTTTGGGCCTGAAACAAGAGGCTTACCTGTAGATATTCTTAATCGAATGTCAGAAACGGAAAAAATTAGAGTCCCAATGGCTAAAGATAATAGGAGTTTAAATTTATCTAACACAGTCGCTATTGTTTTATACGAGGCATGGCGACAAATAAATTTTGAATCAGGGATTTAAACTCTCGGGCTTTATAGATCGGCCCAGAAGATCTAAAACAGCATCTTTTGGCGATTTACCATGCTGAATCACATTATTAACCTCAGATGTAATAGGCATTTCAATTTTTGAGTTATTAATTCTTCTCATTACCTCAGTAGCTGTATAGACACCCTCAGCAACATGACCCAAGTTTTTAAGAATTACATCTAAAGACTGTCCTTTTGCTAACTGAATACCTACTTCACGATTTCTTGAATATTCTCCTGTGCAAGTTAAAACTAGGTCTCCTGAGCCTGCCAAACCACTAAAAGTTTCTTGATTTGCTCCTAAATGAGCTCCGAATCTAGAAATCTCAGCTAAACCTCTTGTTATTAATGCTGCTCGAGCATTATTTCCGAATCCCATTCCATCTGAAATTCCAGCAGCAATAGCTATAACATTTTTTAATGCCCCTCCAACTGAAACGCCCACTACATCTTCACTTGTATAAACTCGCATATTATGATGATGAAAAATTTTTGCAGCAAGCATAGCAATCTTTTGACTGGTTGAAGCTAAAGTTACTGCAGTTGGAAGAGACCTTACTAGTTCTGCAGCAAAACTTGGTCCAGATATAACGCCCCAATGTCGATTATTTTTTTTTGGGTCTCCCAATTCTTCAAAAGCAATTTCATGTGGTAATTTAGCGGAGCCTTGCTCTAATCCCTTATTAGCCCATATAACTGGAGCTGATTGATCAATCTCATTTATTAATTTAAGAATACTCCTAAAACCTGAAGTTGGCACAGCACAAACTATCAAATTCACTTCAGATAAAGCTATCTTAAGATTATCCTGAATATCTAATAGTGATGGAAATTTAAAATCACCTAAATATAATGGATTTGATTGTGCTTTCTTCATGCCAGATAGATGTCCAGAATTTCTAGCCCAAAGCTTAGTTGAATATGATTTACTTAAATGAATAGCTAAAGCTGTTCCCCAAGCTCCAGCCCCAAGAACACATATTTTCAAGTTATATTCCCCAAACCTCTTCCGCTCTCATAAAACCCTCTATACCTTCTAATGTAGATTTAACTTTAATCCAACCATCTGTAACTATTGGTGAGACTAGGTTAAGAACAACAAGCTCATCAATATAGGCCAATTTAGCCTCATTAATATCTGGCTTATTATATATAGTTGATTGGGGTTTTAGAGTGATGACAGTTCTTTCACGATCAAGATTTTTTGCTTGAGCCCAGCTAATTTTACCTAAATGATCTTCTACCTTTTTCCAGTCTTTTAAGCTAACAATGATTTTAAGTGGGTAACCCTCAGTTACAATAAATCTTTTTTTGGTTGAAGCTGAAGGCCCCTCAAATAAAATTGAATTTTTGGTCTTAATAGATAGAAAATCAGCAGATACAGTCGGAGAAAAAAATAAAAGACTAATGCTTAAATAAGAAAGAAACTTTAAAAAAAAATTAGGTGCCATATTAAGATTTTTTAGAATCTTTTTTTTGTTTCTCTTGCATATATAAGGCTTCAAAATTTATCGGCTGTAATTGAACAGGATTAAAACCAGCTTTTATAGTGAAATTTGAAATAGCTTCTCTTGCATATGGAAATAAAATATTGGGGCAGGTAATTGACAGAACAGCCTCCATTCCATCATCTGGAATATTCTTAATAGTAAAAATACCTGATTGGACCAAATCAACCACAAAAGCAGTTTGTTTATTAATTTTAGCGGTTACTGTCAATTGAAGTGATACTTCATAATAGCCATCAGCAAGCGGTTTTGTTTCATTATTTAACTCAATACCAATCTTGGGTGCTTCTCGAGATGTAAAAATCTCTGGTGAATTTGGAACCTCGACCGATACGTCTTTTAAGTATAATTTCTCTAATGCAAAACCAGGTTGTTGATCTTGGTCTATTTTGGTTGTTGCTTTTTTTGGTTTAGTTTTTTTTGTGTCTGTTGCCATATTTTTATTCCCATTCTAATTAAATGTTAAAAGTTTATCAAACTAAAACGCTATTCTAGCCCTTTAAATGACAAGAATGAACTATTAATAATTAAATTTCTAAATTTATTTTAATATTTTATCTAATTCACCAGACAAATCAGACGCCCTTAACTCTTCAAAACCACCAATATATATTTTATCAATAAATATTTGTGGAACAGTTCTTTTGCCAGTTATTTGTATCATCTTTGCTAATTCATTAGAATCTTGATCTATATCAATTTTTTCAATTACATCAAAACCCTTTTCAGACAACAACCTTTCTGCAATTGCACAATAAGGACAGAATGAGCTTGTATACATCAGAATATTTTTCATATATATTTTTGTGAAACAGGGAGTTGTGATTTAACCCACTCTGAAAAACCACCCTCAATACTCATTACGGATTCAAATTCTTTTTGATTTAGAAGTTTCATTGCCTTTCCTGAGCTATTTCCTGAACCACAATAAACCAATATTGTTTTTTTGGGCTGTTTTTTTAATTTATCTACCATCTCAGGAAGCTTATTATAAGGTATATTTACAGCGTTAGGTATATGGCCAACATTAAACTTTTCTTCGCTTCTCACATCGATAATTGTACAGGCTTCCCTATTCATAAGTAAAACCGAATTCTTAACATTAATCATTCTTACCCCTCCAGAAAGAGCTTGAGGAAACAAAAGTAACAAACCAGAAGTTATGATAATAAAAATTAATAAATAATCATTTAATGAGAGATCCAAAAAAATATCCTTTTAAATATAAAACATTTGCGATTAGACATAGATAAATCTAAAAGTGGCATTATAATTGAACGTTAAGACATAAGAAATAAATTTTATAAATTAAATGCAGAAAAATCCAATAGTTCTACTTATTTTAGATGGTTTCGGTCATAGCGATAATCATGAACATAATGCTATCGCCAAAGCTAAAACTCCAAATTGGGATTCTTTAAATAAAGAATGTCCGAATACATTAATTAATGCTTCAGAGTTATATGTAGGGCTTCCTTCTGGGCAAATGGGTAATTCTGAGGTTGGGCATCTAAATATTGGCGCAGGTCGAGTAATCCACCAGGATATAGAACGAATAAACTTAAGTATAAAAAATAAGCAATTCTTTTCAGAATCCTTACTAAATGAAAATTTCCAATCGCTAAAAAAAAATAATAAAGCACTACATATTTTTGGTCTTTTATCAGATGGTGGGGTTCATAGCCATATAGAACATTTCGATGCCATTTTGTTGTTAGCAAAACAAAATGATTTAAAAAAAGTCTACATTCATGCATTTTTAGACGGGAGAGATACCCCCCCTAAGAGCGCAGAGAAATATATTACAGATATAGGAGATTCCTTTCAAAACTATAGAACGGGAGAGTTAGCATCAATATGTGGACGTTTTTTTGCAATGGACAGAGATAATAGGTGGGAAAGAACTGAGAATGCATTTAACTTATTGGTGCATGCAGAAGCTAAATATATAGCAGAATCTCCTCAAGAAGCAATAAAAGAAGCTTACAGCAGAAATGAAACAGATGAATTCATATCTCCAACACTAATCACAACAAATGATAAATTTGAAGGAATTAGCAGTAATGACACAATTGTGTTTATGAATTTTAGATCTGACCGTGCGAGACAAATAACTGATGCAATTTTAAACGATAATTTTAACCACTTTGATCGGAAATCTTACCCAAAAGACCTAAGTTATTTTACCCTTACTGAATATGATAAAAGACAAAAAAAGGCGCAAACTATTTTTGAGCCAATCCAAATAAATAATTCATTAGGGCAATTTATTTCAAACAAAGGAAAGACCCAATTAAGAATAGCTGAAACAGAAAAATATCCGCATGTTACTTTCTTTTTTAATGGAGGCGAAGAAAGTATATATCCCGGAGAAGATAGAATCTTAGTCCCATCTCCAAAAGTCGAAACTTATGACTTAAAACCTGAAATGAGTGCATATGAAGTAACGGATAAATTATGTGAGGCAATAATTAGTAAGGAATATGATGTAATAATTTGTAATTATGCAAATGGTGACATGGTAGGGCATACAGGAAATATAGATGCAGCAATTAAGGCAATTGAGTCTCTAGATAATTGTATCGGTAGAGTTTCTGATGCAGTAAAGAAAATTAATGGTCATATGTTAATAACAGCAGATCATGGAAATGTAGAACTGATGATGGATGAAAAAAATAATCAGCTTCACACTCAACATACTACAAACTTAGTGCCCTTTCTATATATGGGTAAAAAATGTTCAATAAATAAAACTGGTAGTCTCTCAGATATAGCTCCAACAATACTTTATATTATGAATGAAAAGCCACCAAAAGAGATGACAGGTTCCACACTGATAAACTTTAATGAATAATAATTGGTCCTCAAAAAATATCATTAGAGTATTTGTATGTTTTAACATATTAATATTTTCATCTTTAAGCATTGCAGACAATGAAGCTTCTAAAACAGAAAAGAATTTACTTAAAATACAAAAAGAAATTAATCAGCTTGATCGGAATATAAAAAAAAATACAGAGGTCAAGAATGATTTATCAACTGAGCTAAAAGAAAAAGAAAAAAAGATAAGTAAAACAAAGAAAGAACTTTATAAAATAAAGAAAAAATTCAAAAGTAATAAAAAGAAAATAAAAAAACTAAACAAACAGCTTCGTAAGCTTGAAAAGAAAATAGGAATAAGAAAAAAATCACTTTCTGCTCGCCTTTATCAAGAATACACAAATGGCAACCCTGGTTATTTACAAATGTATCTAGACGGAATTAGTCCGAGCCAGATATCAAGAGAATCTTACTATATTGGTTACTATAGTAAGCAACAAAATATTGAGATTAAAGCAATTAAAAAAGCTTATAAAGAAATTGAAGTAACAAAGAAATCGACAAATAAAGCATTAAAAAAAGTTGCTTCACTAAAAAAACGAAAAGAAAAAAATGCAAAAAAACTTCTAAAACAGAAAAGAGAGAAAACTAAAGTTATAAAAAAAATAAAAGCAAAACTATCATCTCAGAAAAAAAAGAAAGAAAAATTAATTAAAAATGAAAAAAAACTTAATATTATTGTTAGGCAATTAATACAAAAAATAAAAGCAGAATCTAAGAAAAAAATTGCTGAAGAAAAAATACGTCCTGATAGTGAATTAATTCCAGATGATAAATTTGATGGTATAGATTTTAAAAAATTAAAAGGTAAATTAAAACTACCTGTTAAAGGAAAAATAACCAAAAAATTTAATTCTAAAAGAAAAGATACTAGCACTCGATGGAAAGCTCTTTTTATTAAATCAAATGAAGGTGATGAAGTTTATTCTGTAGCCTCCGGTAAAATTGTTTTTTCAGATTGGTTAGATGGTTATGGAAATATGATCATAATTGATCATGGGAAAGGATATATGAGCCTATATGGCAACAATCAATCTTTAATAAAGCAACAAGGTGATATTATAAAAGGTGGTTCAACAATCGCAATAGTTGGCAATAGTGGTGGAAATTCTACAAATGGACTTTATTATCAGTTAAGAAAGAACAGTAAACCCTTCAACCCCCTAAAATGGACAAAACTTAAATAATTTATTCGCCTATTAGGTGAATATGAACCTTTCTTTTAAATGCATTAAACCTATGTTCAAAGATAAATATTCCTTGCCATTGGCCTAATAAAAGCTGGTGATTTCTTATTGGGATTGATAAGTTAGTTTGTGTTAAAGCAGTTCTTATATGAGCGGGCATATCATCATCACCTTCAGCGGTATGACTAAATAAATTGTCGCCATCAATAACTATTTTAGAAAAGAACCTATCTAGATCTACCTGAACATCTTTATCATAATTTTCATTTACCAATAAACTTGCAGATGTGTGTTGAATAAGTAAAGTAAGTAGTCCGTCTTGGATTTCTTGTTTATTAACCCAATCTATAATACGAGATGTTATATCATAAAGCCCACGGCCTTTTGTATGCAAAGCTATTTCATCAAAATTTTGTTTCATTCTGAGTATCTTTCTTCCGCCCATGGATCTGCATTGTTGTTATAGCCTCTTACCTCCCAAAAGCCAGGCCTGTCTCCTTTATGAATTTCTATCGCCTTGAGCCACTTTGCACTTTTCCATGCGTAACGTTTTGGTATAACCAATCGTACTGGTCCCCCATGTTCAGGAGGTAAAGGCTCCTCAAAAACTTGATGTGCAATAATCACATCTTCATCCATAAGAACTTTTAATGGAATATTTGTTGTGTAATCATCATAACTGTGGAGCGTTACATAGTCTGCTAATTTATTAATACCAGCCATATTTAATACATCTCTTGCCCTAACCCCACCCCATTGCACATCAAATTTACTCCAATGCGTGACACAATGAAAATCTGATGTCTCTTGGACTTGCAAATATTTTTTTAAATCTTCGTAAGATATATTTAGCTCTTGATTTACCAAGCCAAATATTTTTAATCTCCATTTTGAAATATCAATATCAGGCGTAATTCCTAAATCTAAAATCGGGAATTTAGTAGTTAATGTTTGGCCAGGTGGTAATCTATTATCATTACTAAAAGTCTTCTTTTTTATTTTTCGCTGAGCTTGTTTTAACTTTTCCTCAACAATTTTTTTAATTTTGCTCATGATTTTTTTTGGAATAGATCGGTGTAAATTAATATTCCTACTCCAATAATTATAGCAGTATCAGAAATATTAAAAGCAGGCCAATAATAATCTTGAAAATGAAAATACAAAAAATCAGTTACATAGCCCAGAAATAACCGATCATATAAATTACCTAAGGCCCCTCCCAAAATTAAAGATAACCCCAAAGCTGTATAAAATTCGTCTTTATGTTTTTTTATCATAAAAATAAGAACTATAGATACTATTGAGGCAACTATTGATAAAAAATATCTTTGCCATCCACCTGCATCACTCAGAAAACCAAATGCAGCTCCTTGGTTTTTAAAATGCACAAGATCAAAATAAGAATTAACTCTAATAAATTGATCATCAAGTATATTTTTAATTATTAATACTTTTGTAAACTGATCTGATAACAAAACTAAGCTGGTTATTAAAAAATATTTAAGCATGCTTTCTTTCTTCACCCTCTTCAAAAAGATTACTAATACATCTTTTACATATCGTAGGATGGTTAAGGTTTTGTCCTATATCTTTAACATAATGCCAACATCTCTCACATTTACTATTTTCACTAGCATTTACTTCAATTTCTAAATCTTTTTTTGACTCCTTAAGGATAGTCTTTGATGTTATTAAAATATATTTTAGTTCTTTATTAAAAAAAGATAAGCTTTTATAAATATCTGAAGGTGCTGAAATATTTAATTCCGCTTGAAGCGAAGACCCAACTACACCTTTTTCCCTAAGTGCTTCAATTTTTTTATTAGCTAAGTTTCTAACTTCTAGCGCGTGGCCCCATCCTATTAATTCCTTTTCGGAAAGACCATGATTAGGAAGCTCATACCAACTCTCTATAAAAATAGTATTGGTATTACCTTTATTTATTACATTCCATAACTCTTCTGCAGTAAAGCTTAAAACTGGTGCCATAAGTCTTATAAGGGATTGTGTGATATGAAATAATGAAGTCTGAGCAGATCGTCTTGCATTTGAATTTTCCCCTGTCGTATATAATCTATCTTTTAATATATCAAGATAAAAGCCTCCCATATCTTCAGAGCAGAATGATAAGAACTTCTGCATTGCTAAATAAAAGTCAAAGGATTCATAATCTTGCACAATTTTATTCTGTAGCTCTTCTACTAAATACAATCCATACTTATCAATTGAGAGCATATCTTTAGGGTGCATTGACATTTTCTTAGCATCAAAATCTTCTAAATTTGCTGATAAAAATCTTAAAGTATTTCTTATTCTTCGATAGCTATCTGCAACTCTTTTTATGATTTCATTGGAAATATTTAACTCGCCTGAATAGTCTGTAGTAGCCACCCATAGCCTTAGAATATCTGCCCCAAATTGATCCATTATTTTCTGAGGCGCGATAACATTTCCCTTTGATTTACTCATCTTATAACCCTGACCATCTACCACAAAACCATGGGTTAAAAGAGACTTATAAGGCGCAACTTCATTAATTGCACAACTTGTGAGGAGGCTTGATTGAAACCATCCTCTATGTTGATCTGAACCCTCTAGATATAAATCAGCTGGGAAAGTTAGGTCTTCCCTTTGTTCTAAAACATATTGGTGAGTGGTGCCAGAATCAAACCAAACATCAAGTGTGTCATTTATTTTAATATAATTTCCAACATCATCACCTAGAATTGTTTTAGGCTCAATATTAAACCAAGCATCAATACCATTTTTTTCGATCTTTTGAGCAATAATTTCTAAAAAACTAAGTGTATTTGGATGAGGAACAGAGGTATCCTTATGAATAAATATTGGTATTGGGACTCCCCAGCTCCTTTGTCTAGATATACACCAATCAGGTCTGCTTTCAATCATCGATTCAAGGCGCTTTTTCCCCCATTCTGGATAAAATCTAGTTTTGGTTACTGCTTCTTTTACCAACTCCCTAAGAGATATTTTATCTGTATGCTTATGCTCCATTCCGATAAACCATTGCTGAGTTGCTCTAAAAATAATTGGGGTTCTGTGACGCCAACAGTGAGGATAGCTATGAACAAAATTTTCTTCATGTACTAATAGATTCTTACTTTTTAAAACATCAATTACCTTAGAATTAGCATCCCATACAGTCAGACCTGAGAAAATTGGAACATTTTTTTTAAATTTTCCATTTGCATCAACTGGATTTTCAACTGGGAGCTTATATTTTATCCCAACAATATAATCATCCAATCCATGAGCTGGGGCAGTATGAACTAATCCAGTCCCCGTTTCAGTAGTAACATGATCACCGCATATAATTGGAACACTTTTTTCAATGAATGGATGAGAAAATAATAATCCTTCAAGCTCATCACCCTTACAACTTGCAACTTTTTTGGCGGGCAATTTATAAGTCTTAAATCTAATATCAGCTAATTCTTCAGCAAGAATAAAGAATTTACTATTGCTCTCATATAAACCATATTTAAATTTTGGATTAACTGAAATTGCCTCATTTGCAGGCAGGGTCCATGGTGTAGTTGTCCAGATAATAGCAGAAACTGAATCTAACTTCTTAACCTTAAATATTGAGGCTATATCTCTAGAATTCACACAATTAAATTCCACATCAATTGCAGGAGAGCGCTTATCTTCATACTCAACCTCTGCTTCAGCAAGTGCAGATGCACAATCAATACACCAATGAACTGGCTTGCTACCCTGATACAAAAATCCTTTTTCATAAATTTTTGCAAGAGCCCTAACAATATTAGCTTCTGTTGAAAAATTTATTGTTAGGTAAGGATTGTCCCAATCTCCTAGAACACCCAGCCTCTTAAAATCGTTTTTCTGTTTTTCAACTTGAATTAATGCGTATTCTCGACATAACTCTCTAAATTTATTCGGATCAATATTTTTACCGTGCTCTTTCTCAACGACGAGTTCGATTGGAAGGCCATGACAATCCCATCCAGGTACATATGGTGCATCAAAACCGGAAATTGTTTTAGACTTAATAATAAAATCTTTTAGAATTTTATTAACTGCATGGCCAATATGAATATCGCCGTTTGCATACGGGGGGCCGTCATGTAAGATATATTTTGGTTTACCTTTTCTTGCGGTCCTGATTTGTTTATAAAAATCTTTTTCTACCCATTCTTTTGCCCACTTTGGCTCTCTTTTTGCCAAGTCTCCTCGCATTGGAAATTCTGTATCAGGAAGGTTTAATTTATATTTATTTTCAGTCATAATTTTTTAGGAAAATTTTAGCACCAATAATATCTTTCTTTATTTGTGCTTTAAGTGCTTCTATTGATTCAAATTTTACTTCATCCCTTATTTTCTTTAAAAAAGTTATATGCACATGCTGCCCATATAAATCTTTAGAAAAATTTAAAACATGCACTTCAAGATGTAGTTTAGAAATACCTGTTACCGTTGGTCTTGTGCCTAAATTTGCTACCCCAAATTCTTCATTCAATTTTACAGCAAAGACTCCTTTTATTGGAGGGCGATTATGAAACATATGAATATTTGCGGTAGGAAAACCTATTTCCCTTCCTCTCTGATCTCCATAGATTACTTTACCAGAAATACAATAATCTCTACCAAGCAAGGATTTTGCTAAATTTAAGTCTCCAGAAGATAATGCCTTTCTTATGTGAGTACTAGAGACTCTTTTATTATTTTTTCTAACTTCTTTTAAAATAAAAATTTCAATATTACTTTTTAATAAATCATTTATACCAAATTCTCTATTATTACCAAATCTAAAATCTTCCCCTATTAAGAGGGCCTTAGCTAAGATTTGTTTTTTTAATTTTGATATAAAATTATCGCCTGACATGTTAGCAAATTTCTTATCAAATTTGACAACGTAAACCCGGTCAATTTTCTTTGACTGAAAATATTCAATCTTCTCGCGGAGACTTGTTATCCTAGAAGGCGCATCTTTTGGCGTAAAAAATTCCCTTGGATGTGGCTCAAAAATCATAATTGCAGATTCTATTTGATTCTTTTTTGATTTAATTAATAATTCATTAATTAATTCCTGATGCCCTAAATGTATTCCATCATAATTTCCTATTGTTAAAACACAAGGAGAATGGGAGCCAAGATTAGGAATATGTCTATATATTTGCATTTATTGAATAGTTTTCTTAAAAAACTCAGTAATATCTAATCTACATAATCTTAAAGTAATAAAGTACAAAGTTGTGCCAAATAATATTAATGCTATTAAATGTACAAATCGAGAAAAAGCTGAATAATTTATCCATAAATCAATCGTGCCTTTGAAATAGAATAAGCCTAAAGCCATAACAAATGCTGCAAAAATTATTTTAATTAAGAACATCGTCCAACCAGCATTTAATTTAAATACCTGTCCTTTTTTTAAATGGTAAAAAAGTAATGCTGCATTAATACATGCACCTAAACCAATGGCTAAAGCCAGCCCTGTATGTTTAAGATAACCAATAAAAATTAAATTCATAAATTGCGTGCAAAACAAAGTAAATAAAGCAATTTTTACCGGGGTTTTTATATTTTGTTGGGCATAAAATGCCGGCGCTAAAATTTTAATTAAAATCAATCCAACTAAACCAATACTATATGCAATTAATGCATATTGAGTCATCAAAATATCTGTTTCTGTAAAAGCGCCATAATAAAATAAAGTAGCTATTAAAGGAATAGCTAAAATTGCTAAGGCTGTTGCAGCCGGAACTGCTAACAAAATACCTAATCTCAATCCCCAATTAACCAACTCCGAATAGTCTACTGTCTTTTTCCTTGAAAAACTTTTTGATAAATTTGGGAGTAAGATTGTACTCAGAGCGACTCCAAGAACACCGGCAGGAAATTCCATAAGACGATCAGCGTAATATAACCAAGATATACTTCCTGAGGCAAGAAAAGATGCAAATATAGTATTAATTAATAAGGAAATCTGCATTATTGAAACTCCAAATATTGCTGGGCCCATTAGCTTTAATATTCTCCATACCCCCTTATCTTTTAAATCTAAATTAATTTTAGGCAAACATCCAATTTGCTTTAAAAAGGGGATTTGAAAAAATAATTGTAAGGCACCACCAAAGAAAACGGCCCAAGCTAGGGCCTTAATAGGTTCCTCAAAAAGATCTGAAAAATACAATGCTGCGATAATAAATGAAATATTAAGCCAGACAGGTGTAAATGCCGGTACGACAAATTTTCCATATGTATTCAATATACCCCCTGCCATAGACACCAAAGAAATAAAAAAGATATAAGGAAATGTTATTTGAAGTAAATTGACTGTTAAATTAAATTTTTCAGGCTCTGAAATAAATCCTGGAGCGCTAAGATATATTAACCAAGGAGCTCCGAAAACTCCTACAAGGGTAATTAAAACTAAAAAAATACCTAATAAGGTAGCTACCTTATTGATTAAATAACTTACTTCTATTTTTGATTTTTTAGTTTTATATTCAGCTAAAATTGGAACAAATGCCTGAGTAAAGGCACCTTCAGCAGATATCCTTCTGAATAAATTTGGTATTTTAAATGCTACAAAGAAAGCATCCGTTTCAACGCCTACACCAAATATTCTTGCAATAATACTATCCCGAATAAACCCTAATATTCGAGATATGGTGGTCATTCCTCCAACGCTAGCAAGTGTTTTAAATAAATTCATAAATAACTTTACAATATTTAACTTGATTTTATCATGCTAGGCCCAACTAAACTTATGAAAGTAAATGTATTCAAATACTTGTATCTATAAGCGAAAATGGATAAAATACGTTCTCATTAAATATAGTACATAAGGATGTTATATGGCCAACACGGCTCAAACCAAAAAACGTGCAAGACAGAATGATGCTCAACGCATTCACAACGCAAGCCTACGATCAACATTAAGAACTGCTTTAAAGAATATTACTAAAGCAATACTGTCAGGCGATAAAAAAGTTGCGAAAAAACTTTTTGATATGAACGTGCCTGTTATCGACAGAATTGCTGACAAAAAAATTATTCATAAGAATAAAGCAGCACGCCATAAGTCAAGATTGAATTCTGCATTAAAATCAATGTAATCACTTTGAGCTTCTTATCTTAGAGGCTCTTTAGTTTTCCCATAAAATTTTTCTTATTGTTTCAGTCTTTTCCATAACATCTTCTTGTGATTTATTTTTTAGGCCTAAAACTGTTATATGACCCATTTTCCTTCCTATACGTGGCTCAGCTTTCCCATATAAGTGAAGACTAATTCCAGGTCCTGCAATCATTTCAAATTTTGGCTCTAATTGTTCTCCACTCCTAAACCATAAATCTCCTAAAAGATTAAGCATTACCGATATAGGAAATTTTGTTGCTTCATTTTTTAGTTCATTCCCAGCTAAAGCTAACACTTGTTGGTCAAATTGATTGTAACCACAAGCATCAATAGAAAAATGTCCTGAATTATGTGGTCTAGGTGCAATCTCATTAACATAAAGGCGATTGCTACTTATAAAAAACTCTATTGCCATAACTCCAATGTAATTTAAATCACTAGCTATTTTCATAGCAAACTTCGTTGCCTCTTCCTTAAGAGAAGATGGGGTTCGGGCCGGAATAAGGGAAAAATCTAATATGCCTGATTCATGGTGATTTTCGATCAATGGATACTCTAAATAGCCTCCATTAATTGATCTAGCCAAAACTATAGAAAACTCTAAATCTAAATCTAGCTTTCGCTCAAGAACACATGGTGCATTATTAAAGCTTATAAATGCATTCTCTAATTCTGAAATATTGTTAACATGTATTTGCCCTTTTCCATCGTAACCAAATTGAGCTGTTTTAAGAATTGCAGGGAATATTTTATCTTTCTCATTAGTATTTTTTATTGATTCGAGATTATTAATAACAATATATTGGCCAACAGGAATTCCAGATTTCTTAAGGAAATCTTTTTCTTTGATACGGTTTTGGACAATTGATACAGCTTTAGATTCAGGACGAACAATAATATCTTTTTCAAGATATTGGAGCGTTTCAGCTGGAATATTTTCAAATTCAGTTGTAACTGCGCTACAGCTAGCTTTTAATTCATCAAGCGCTTTTAAATCATCGTATGGCTTACATATGTGTTTATCAGCTATCTTGCCAGCTGGACTTTTATCGTCTGGATCAAATACAACAACAGAATATCCCATATTTTGAGCTGAAATAGTAAAAAAACGGCCTAATTGGCCGCCACCTAGAATTCCCAGAGGCTCAGGAGATTTAATTACCGCCCCCAACTTAGCCTGCATCCAACTTCATATTTAACACCTTTGTCGCTTGTTTTTTTCTAAATTCATTTAGCTTTTGGTTAACTTCTTTATCATTTACCGCAATTAAAGAAACAGCGAATAATCCAGCATTATATGAACCGGTCTCTCCTATAGCAAATGTTGCGACAGGAATACCTTTGGGCATTTGTACAATTGATAAAAGTGAATCATGTCCCTCAAGATGTTTAGATGGAACTGGAACGCCTAAGACTGGCAGAGTAGTTTTTGAAGCAACCATTCCTGGGAGGTGAGCTGCTCCTCCTGCCCCAGCAATAATAACTTGAAAACCTTCTTGCTCCGCAGTTTCAGCAAATTTAAACATTAAATCTGGAGTTCTATGAGCTGAAACAACTTTAGCTTCATATGAAATATTAAAATCATCAAGCACTTCTGCTACATGCTTCATAATGGGCCAATCACTCTCTGAGCCCATAATAATTGCTACTAAAGATTCTTTTTTAGTCATTCTCTTTCCTTACAGTTGGTATAATTATCATGTTATCTCTATGAATTAAACTCGATTCATTAACATATCCTAAAATTGATTCAATTTTATCACTTGAAACTCCAATTATTTTTTTTACCTCTTCAGAGTTATAATTAACAAGACCTTTTAAAATTTCATGCCCTGATTCATTAACACACTGAATAACTTCGCCACGATCAAAAGTTCCAATAACTTTTGTTACCCCGACGGCTAATAAACTTTTCCCCTTATGAATTAAAGCCTTCTCGGCGCCTTGATCAATATATATTTTTCCATTTGATTTTAAATTATCAGCAAGCCATTTCTTCCTCGCAACCAATTTAATCTCTCTACTTTGAAGAAATGTACCAATATCTTCATCATTACTCAAATCTACAAGAATATTATTCCTTTTTCCAGAAGCAATGATAGTATGCGCTCCACTGAGAGCAGCTCTTCGTGCCGCCAAAATTTTTGTGGCCATACCCCCAGTTCCTATTGTAGACTTTGTTCCGGAAGCTAGATCATCTAAATTCTTATCATCCACATAGCTATGACGAATAAGTTTTGCATTATTATCACCCCTTGGGTCTGAAGAAAATAAGCCATCTTGATCAGTCAATAATACTAAAAGATCCGCCTCAATTAAATTAGCAACCATTGCGGCAAGTGAATCATTATCTCCAAATCGAATTTCTTCTGAAGCCACAGTATCATTTTCATTAATTACTGGTATGACATTATTTTTTATTAAATTAAAAATTGTTGACCTAGCATTTAAATATCTCTTTCTATCGCTCAAATCACTATGTGTTAGCAAGATTTGTGCTGATATTAAATTATTATCTGAGAATAATTCTTCATATACCCGGACTAAATCCATCTGACCTACCGCAGCAGCTGATTGTAACTCACTTAAAACTTTTGGCCTTCTTTTAACCCCTAATTTTCTTAATCCAGCAGCAATAGCGCCACTTGAAACTAAAATCACTTTTTTATTTTGAGAGTTTAAGATTGAAATTTGTTTAATTAAACTTGACAAGCATTTCTCATCCAAACCATCTCCATCATTAGTGACTATGCTGGAACCAAGTTTAATAACTATTTTTTCAGCTTCAGAGAAATTAAATTTTTTCATAATTATTTTTTTCTAATTCAATATGCTTCATAATCTCATATGTTAACTCTTTACATCCCACACCATTTATTGCAGATATACAAAAAACTTTATCTGCCCAATTTAATTTTTTTATAATAGTATTTTTAACACTATCTATGTCATTTATTAAATCGATCTTATTTAAAACTAGCCATCTTTCTTTTTGGACAATATCTTCACTATACTTTGCTAATTCCTTGATAATTGCTTTTGCCTCTAAAACTGGATCTATAGAGTCATCATAAGGCGCAATATCAAGAATATGAAGCAATAATTTAGTTCTTGAAAGGTGCCGAAGAAATTGATGTCCTAAACCTTGACCGTCAGCAGCTCCCTCAATTAAGCCTGGTATATCAGCCACCACAAAACTCCTTTGCATATCTATTTTTACTACTCCCAAATTTGGCTGGAGAGTTGTAAATGGATAATCTGCAACCTTCGGTTTAGCTGCGGATATAAACCTTATTAATGATGACTTCCCAGCATTAGGCATTCCTAATAAACCAACATCAGCTAATACTTTCAACTCTAGATAAATCTCAAATTCTTCTCCTGGCTCACCTTGTGTGCATTGTCTTGGAGTTCGGTTAATACTCGATTTAAAGTGAACATTACCCAATCCACCTTTACCGCCTTTTGCAACTAATATTTTTTTTCCATGTGCCTTAAAATCTACTATTATTTTCCCCGTCTGTCTCTCAGAAATTACAGTCCCCAAGGGCACTTTAAGTATTAGGTCTTCGCCTTTAGCTCCATAACATTCAGAACTTCTTCCACTCTCACCTCTTTTAGCACGGTAATTTTTAACAAATCTGAAGTCTACTAATGTATTGATGTTTTCGTCTGATTCAAAATAAATAGAGCCACCATCTCCCCCATCTCCCCCATTAGGACCACCCATTGGTTCATATTTCTCCCTACGAAAAGAAGCAATACCATTACCTCCATCGCCAGCATAAATATTAACTGTTGCTTCATCAATAAACTTCATTTTTATCTTCCAAACAAAAAAGCCCTATCAACTGATAGGGCTTTAGATACATTAAAATTTTCTTAAACAGGCAGTATATTAACTAATTTTCTTTTTAAAGCACCCTTCGTCGTGAAGTTTACTTTGCCGTCTGTTTTAGCAAATAAAGTGTGATCTTTACCCATACCTACATTCTCTCCTGGGTGCATTTTTGTTCCTCTTTGCCTTAAAATAATACTTCCAGCTCTCACAAATTCATCTCCGAAAGCTTTTACACCTAATCTTTTTGCATTAGAATCTCGTCCATTTCGAGAACTTCCGCCTGCTTTTTTATGTGCCATATTTAATTACCCTTAAAATCTATTTAACTGCAATCTTATCAATCTTAATCTCAGTAAAACTTTGTCTGTGTCCTTGTGACTTTCTATAACCTTTTCGGCGATTCATTTTAAAGATTTTTACTTTGTCGCCCTTGCCATGAGATATAACAGTTGCATCAACACTGGCACCTTTAACTACTGGGGTACCAATTTTTACCTTATCCCCATCAACAAGTGTTAAAACTGAATTTAGATTAAGAACTTTTCCAACCTCAGTTGAGAGCTTCTCTACTTTTAGTGTATCACCTTCAGTTACTTTAAACTGCTTACCGCCTGTTTTTATTACTGCGTACATTTAGAATACCTTATTAAAATAATATACAAATTAGACCAGCGATTATACTCATAAAATTAAAAACTATCAATTTAATTAAATCTTTTAAAACAAGCAATTATTACTGTCTTTTCTTTGAATCTAAAATTTATACTTAATGTGATAAAATTTTATCTAAATAATATTACTTAAGCATATACCTCTTGCCTTTAGAAAACATAATCTCTCCAATAAAGATTCACTTAGAATCTGTGAATAATGTGATTAAAAAATCACTGAGTTCTGACATTCCAATTATAAATCAAATTTCTAGCCATATTATCAGTAGTGGTGGTAAAAGAATGAGGCCAATTTTACATCTATTAATTTCAGGCATGAGTGGAGAAATTAATGAAGCTAATCACAAAATTGCTGCAATTATTGAATTTATTCATACCGCAACTCTGTTGCATGACGATGTAGTTGACCAATCTGCAAAAAGAAGAAATATAAAAACTGCAAATGTCTTATTTGGAAATGCAGCAAGCATTTTAGTTGGAGATTTTATATATTCTCGCTCATTTCAAATGATGGTAGAAATAGATAATATGAAAATAATGAATATATTATCTAGCACTACTAATGCAATTTCTGAAGGGGAGGTATTGCAACTGTTAAATAGTCACAATCCAGATATTAGTGAAGAGCAATATTTTAAAGTCGTTCAATTTAAAACTGCAAAACTTTTTGAGGCCTGTGGAAGCCTTGCAGGAATATCAAATAATAATAGTGCTGAAACAATTAATTCTTACTCTAAATTGGGTCTTCATTTTGGAGTCATTTTCCAACTAATAGACGATATTCTTGATTATTCAGGTGATTCGAGTCAAATTGGGAAAAATATAGGTGATGACTTAAGTGAGGGTAAAGTTACTTTGCCATTAATTTATGCAATGAAAAACTCAACTAAAAACCAATGTAATCTCATTAAAGATGCTATTAAAGTTGGTGATATAAGCAAGCTTCCAGATATTATTGAGATTATAGAAGAAACACAATCAATATCTAAGGTACAAATCAAATCTGAGGAGCAATTGAACAATATAAAAACGATATTAGATAAAATGCCAAACAATGATTTTAAGAGAATAATACTAAATCTTGCTGAATACTGCGTATATAGAAAAAATTAGTTTAAAAGGATTTTTTCGCCACTTTCAACACTGTAATAACTTAAGCGGGCTGCGCTAGCATTTTTCTCCATAATGTCACCTTGGAAAACTACCTCACCATTTATATCAACTCTAGCGTACCCACTATTATAAAGAGTAACCTCAGCATCTTGATTTTCTTGCTTTAAGAAAAAAATTATATAATTATCATTCTCAGACTCCGACCAAACTTCCCAGTTCTTACGTCCTGATAGATCACTAAGCCAGCTTGCTAAATCAACCTCTACCTTACAAATAACAGAATCAAGCAACGAGAGGTAATCTACAGGCAAATCAATTGAGTGGCTTTCTATTTTTTTTTCTTTCATAATTAAACTTTAACTTATCATATAAACTTATAAATTAATATGGTATTAAATTAAATTTTTTCAAGGTAGAGTGAATTGTATATAGTTGGAATGACAGGTGGTATTGGTTCAGGAAAAAGTGAGGCAACAAAAATATTTGAGGAGCTCTCTGTGCCTCTAATAGATCTTGATGATATTGCCTACCGAATCACTCAAAAAGATTATCCTGGATACATTGAAATTATAAAATATTTTGGAAATAAATATCTTGATAAAAATAAAAAAATAATTCGTAAAAATCTCAAAATAGATATTTTCAACTCTACTAAGATAAAGAAAAAAATTGAATCAATATTACACCCAATAATTTTTAGTGAATGCAAAGAGCAAATATATAAATATAAATCAGAAGAATATATAGTGATAGTGATACCATTACTTTTTGAGACAGAAAATTATCTAGAATTAATAGATGAAAGCCTTTTTATTGATTGTAATGAAGACATTCAATTTAAAAGAGTAAGTTCTCGAGATAAATTAGATGAAAGCTTAATTAAGTCTATTATTAACTCACAATTATCTCGAGCCCGAAAAATTAAAAAGGCCGATAAAATAATCGAGAATAATCTTAGCAAAGCTTTATTTAAAGATGAGATTTATCAATATCATAATGAATTAAAACTTAGAATTGATAGAAAATAAAAATGAATAAATATGAATTTCCACTAAATGAGCGAATAAGAAAATTTCTTCGAATTGAGGAGATTTTTAAGAAAATGGAAGCTCAAATGTCCGTTAAAAAAGAATTTTCTGAATTTAGTTGTTTTAATACTTTTTTTGATATTATGGCAACCGCATCACGCGCAGACCTCAAAGTTGAGCTTATCCAAGAAATTGAAAAACAACGATTAAAATTAAAATCTAAAATTAGAACCAAGAAAAATATAAAAACTATTAGTGATCTTAATCGAATAAGAATTAAACTAGAGAAAATTAAAGTTGTTACGGGATTTAATTTCGGCGGTGATAAATTCTTACATGAACTTAAAACTAGATCTGATAGCCCTTATGGTATTGTAACCACTGATTTTCCAGAATTCCAATTTTGGTTACAGAGAACTTCATTCGTCGAAAGAAAAACTTACTTTAAAAATAAAGTAAGCGATTTTGCCTCAATCAGAATAGCTATCACATACTTAATGGAACTTTTAAGAAGCAATGTTGAGATTAAATCGATGGAAACTAAAACTGGGACTATACAATACAAACTTAATCCTTTACTTAGAAATGATCTGGTAATTATAATTTTACCTTCATCATCAAAGTGCTTTCCCAGTATTTCATCAAACAACTTTGCTGTTAATGTTCATTTCTCAAGTGGCTTATCTGATGCTATCTTAAAGACCTTTATCTTATCTAAATTAGTTAAATTTAAACTTGGTATAGCTTCTTTTTAATATGTCTAATAAATGTCCGAATTGTAATAAAAATGCTGATCTTTCTATAGATAATAAATTTAGACCATTTTGCTCAGAAAAATGTAAGTTAATAGATTTTGGGGCATGGGCAACAGAAAAATTTCAAATACCGGGCGATAAAACTGAATCCGAATATGATGAAAAATTATAATTACTTAATAGTTACTTTACTCATCGCTTTATTTCCTTTTTTCTCGTATGGAGAAGAATTTTCTATATCCACAAAAAATAATCTAATTTCGGAACTAAGACCTGGGCAAAAAGTTACAGCTGGCTTTATGAATATAGCCGTTAGTGAAGATGCGACAATAATAAAGATTGAAGCAGAAATGATTGGGCGTATTGAAGCTCATTCGATGATAATGGATGGTGAGATAATGAAAATGAGAAAAATTACACCAGAACTAGAAAAATATAAGTATTATCAATTTAAGCCAGGTGGTAATCATCTAATGCTTTTTGATATCAAAAGAGAACTTAAAGCTGGGGGTAATATTAAATTACTATTTACTTTTGAGACAAAAAATAAAAAAATATTATCAAAATCAATTTTATTCGACATTAAATAATTATTTCCAGATTAATCTTTGCGAAGAAATACCAATTGCTCCATTCTTTAAAGCATCGTTATAATCTTTAATTCCTAAACCTCCGAGAGCATATATTGGGATATTTGATTTATTAACAATTTGTCGAAATTTATTCCAGCCCATTGGTTTGGTATTTGGATGTGATAATGTCTTTTTAACAGTGGATAAAACTGCAAAATTAATATTCATTTTATCTGCAATATTAAAATCTTCCTGGGTATGACAAGAAGCGGAAACTATTAAGTCTTGAGGTCTCTTTTTAATGTTGTGAAGGTCTTTAGAGGTCAAATGAACTCCATCAGCTTCTATTTCATACGCCAAGTCTACATATGAGTTAATAATTACTTTTACCCCCTGTGGCTTACAAATACTTACAACCTCTTTTGAGAACATTTTAAGGTTTTCAAGTGAGATATCTTTTTCTCGAACTTGAATCATCTTTAATCCATCATCAATTCTATTTTGTAATTGATTTAAAAATAATTTTTTTGATGATCCAGATAAGTTTGTAATCGCATAATATCTGGGTAAATCAAATGCTTTTTGGATAAATAAATTTGCTGGAAGAATGGGAGAAACTTTTGGGTCTTGCAGATATGTCCATACTAATTTTTGATTTTCCTTTGAGGTAACTTTACCTTCCCATTTATATACTTTAAAAAAATGAAGGGTAACATCAAGATTATCATATGAATGCTGCCTTGTAACCCATATTTCAAACTGAGTAATTTTAATACCAATTTCTTCATAAATTTCACGATATAAGGCATCAACCGATGATTCATTTTTTTCTATTTTACCACCTGGAAATTCCCACCACCCTTCCCAAGACTTTGTAAATGGTCGCTGACCAAGAAGCACTTGACCATCAGTATTTATTAAAACTGCAACCGATACGTTAACATGCACTGTTTTAGGTTCTATATTCAGCGTTAATTTTTACGTAATCATATGACAAATCAGTTGTCCATACTGTCGCCTTTTGGCTTCCTTTATTCAAATTAACCTTTAAATTAATTTCAGAATTCTTCATTTCTTTTTTAATTTTTTCCTCGTCATAATCTTTTACAATACAGCCTCTACTAGCAAACAATAATTCATTAATATATAAGTCAATTAAAGAAATATCTAAATTTTTTATGCCACTATTCCCAATAGCTGCCAATATCCTACCTAGATTTGGATCGCTAGCAAAAAAAGCTGTTTTTACTAAGGGTGATTTAGCTATACTCATACCTATTTTTTTACATCCATCTATATCATCCCCATTTTGTACCTCGATACTTATAAATTTAGTTGCGCCCTCACCATCTCTTATAATCGCCTGAGCAAGCTTAAGTGCAACATCAAAAATCGCCGTCTTTAAAATTCTATAGTTATTATTTTCTTCAACTATTTGGGTATGTTTTGATTTATTTGAAGCAATAATCATGAATGAATCATTTGTGGATGAATCCCCATCTACAGAAATACAATTAAATGTTGTGTCTGTAATTTCCTTATTAAGCTTTTGTAACATATCTAAAGAAATATTTGCATCCATACCAATAAAAGCAAGCATTGTTGCCATATTAGGATGAATCATTCCAGCTCCCTTACTTATTCCAGTAATATTTACTTTTTGACCTTGAATTAATACACTCGTTGAAATAGCTTTTGGAATAGTGTCGGTTGTCATAATCGCTTCTGATGCATCAAGCCAATTATTTTCTTTTAAGTCTTCTATTAAATCAGGGATAGCTATCTTTATTTTCTCAGCTGGTAATGGTGACATAATAACCCCAGTCGAAAATGGCAATACTTCTTTAGAGCTAACATTTAATGCTAATGCTAATGCCTCACAAGTTGACTCAGCATCCTCAATTCCCTTATCTCCAGTTCCAGCATTAGCTGATCCAGTATTTACAATTAATGCCTTTATGCTATCAGTTGATTTAAGATGACTTTTTGAAACTGTAACTGGAGCGGCACAAAATTTATTCTGAGTAAATGTTCCAGACACTATTGATCCATTATCAAACACCATTAGCATTAAATCTTTGCAATCTTTATGCTCGAGGCCAGCTGATGAAGTGGCAAGCTTAATTCCCGAAATGTTTAATAACTCTTTATTAATAGGCCTTTTTAAATTAATAGCCATATCTTTATTTTTTTCTCCAAATAGTTCCGTCAATTGTATCTTCCAACAGAATATCATTTTCCAAAAGAAATTTTCTGATTCTGTCAGCTTCTTCAAAATCTTTATTCTTTTTTGCTAAATCTCTTTTATTGATTAACTCATTAACATCAAATATATGTTTATTATCCCCTTTTAAAAAATCTTCTGGGCTCATAGCTAAAATACCTAAACTATTAGCCAGGCCAATTAAAAGTTCTTTATTTTGATCATCTTGGTTTTTATTTATTTCATTAGCTAACTCATATAACACAGCTATAGCTTCTGGCGTATTAAAATCATCGTCTAAAGCTGCCTTGAATCTTTTTGCATAATTATTTGTCCAGTCAATTTCAAATTCAGTGCGTACAATTTTATCTCTAACTGATAAATAAAGCCTCGTTAAACCTTGCTTAGCATCATCTAATTGGCTATCAGAATAATTCAAAGGACTTCGATACTGTACTTTCAGAATAAAGAAACGAACTATCTCAGGTAAATAATTTTCCAGTATTGATCGGATAGTAAAAAAATTACCTAGGGATTTTGACATTTTCTCATCATCGATTTTTACAAAACCATTATGTAACCAATAATTTGCCATTTTACAATCGTTTGCGGCTTCAGATTGGGCAATTTCATTCTCATGATGAGGAAATTGTAAATCCTGCCCTCCCCCATGAATATCAAAATGATCCCCTAGAAGTACATTACTCATAGCTGAACATTCAATATGCCAACCTGGTCGGCCAAGCCCCCAAGGGGAATCCCATGATGGCTCATCTTTCTTTGCAGACTTCCACATTACAAAATCAAAATTATTTTTTTTATTTAGATCAATTTCTACTCGATTACCAGCTCTTAAGTCTTTTAATGTTTTACCAGAAAGCTTTCCGTAATCTTTAAACTTTGAGACAGAATAGTAAACATCTTTATTTTCACCAACGTAAGCGAATCCCTTATCTATTAATATTTGAATCAAATTAATGATATCGTCAATATGATTAGTTGCCTTTGGTTCAAAATCTGGCCTCAAAACTCCAAGTGAATCAGCATCTTTATTCATTTCAATGATAAATTTCTCGGTTAACTCTTTAATAGTAATGTTCTGCTCAGCTGCTTTTGCTATAATCTTGTCATCAATATCGGTAATGTTTCTAACATATTGAACGTTATAACCACTTTGTCTTAGCCAACGATTAATTACATCAAAAATCACCATCACTCTGGCATGCCCAAGATGGCAGTAATCATAAACCGTCATCCCACAGACGTATAAACGTACCTTTTGCGGCTCAATAGGTTTAAAAATTTCTTTTTGATTTGTTAAGCTGTTATATAGTGAAAGCATTTATAATTGAATGATTGAGTCATAAAGTGGTATTAAAAATTCATTTATGATAAATTTGTTGTGGAAAAATTATACCATGCAACATTTTATAGTTTTACAAGGAAAATAATAATAAACAAGAGAAATTATTTATGAAAACCATACTTAAAGCGATAATCATAACTTTATACATCTTTTTAAGTTTTAATGCATCTAGTGAGAGCTCTAATATCTTTATAATTGAAACGAATCGTGGAAACATAACGATCGAAGTTTATCCAGAAAAAGCCCCTAAAACAGTTGAAAATTTTAAAAAGTATGTCACAAATGAATTCTATAATGGACTTATTTTTCACCGAATTATAGATAATTTTATGATACAAGGTGGTGGTTTCGATGAAAATATGATGCAAAAGAAAACGAATGCACCAATTATTAACGAATCTAGTAATGGACTTAAAAATAAACTTTACACATTAGCAATGGCAAGAACAAATGACCCTAATTCAGCTACCTCTCAGTTTTTTATAAACTTATTAAATAACAGTTTCTTAGATTATTCTGGTAAAAGTGCTGATAAAATTGGCTATTGTGTTTTTGGGAGCGTAATTGAAGGAAAAGAAATTGTAGATAAAGTTGGCAACTTCAGCACACATACAAAGAATGGGTTTAGCGACGTGCCCATCAAAACTGTCGTTATTAAATCAATAAAGCAAAGGTAGCTATGATAAAAATTAAAACGAATCTTGGAAGTTTCACATTGGAGATAGATGAAGAAAAAGCACCGATATCATCAAAGAACTTTAAAAATTACGTAGAAGAAGGCTTTTATAATGGAACTATTTTCCATCGAGTAATTGATGGATTTATGATTCAAGGTGGTGGTTTTGATTTAGATATGAGCCAAAAAGAAACTGATCCTCCTATTAAGAATGAAGCTAGCAATGGGTTAAAAAATGAAAAATATACTGTTGCAATGGCTAGAACATCTATTCCTGATTCTGCTACTTCTCAATTTTTTATTAATACATCTGATAATAGCTTTCTCGATTATCCAGGACAAGATGGTGCTGGTTACTGTGTTTTTGGTAAAGTCACTGAAGGTTTTGACATTGTTGATAAAATTAACTCTGTCCAAACTGGATCAAATAATGATCATCAGGATGTTCCTGTTGAGCCCGTAATTATTAAGGAAGTATCAACTGATTAAGGTTGATACAAGCGCACTATTTGTTTCTGATATTCACTTAAGTGAAGATTCGCCAGCGGTAATTGATAAATTTAATGGTTTTTTAGAACATCATGCTAATAAGCATGATTTCCTATTCATTCTTGGTGATCTTTTTGAATATTGGATTGGTGATGATGCTAATCAATTTAATTCGGTAGTAAAAACACTTCAAAAATTAAAAACTAAGATTTTTTTTATTCCGGGAAATAGAGACTTTCTAATTGGGTCTGATTTTTTAAATAATACTAATATCAAACTCCTTGATGATCTCACTTTAATCCAATTAGGAAATAAAGAAACCCTGATTCTTCATGGAGATACTTTATGCATTGATGATAAAGACTACCAAGAATTTAGAACAAAAGTACGCTCAGACAATTGGAAAGAGGAATTCTTAAGTCAAACAATTGAAAATAGATTAAATATATGTAAGGATCTAAGAGAGAAAAGTAAAGAAGCTCAAAAAAATAAAAACGAACTTATATTAGATGTGAATGAATATGAAGTAAAAAATTTATTTAGGAAATTAAATTATCCTTCACTAATGATTCATGGGCATACCCACCGCCCCAAAAGGCATAAATACTCGTTAGATAATCATACTTGTGAAAGATGGGTTTTAAATGACTGGTATGATTCTGGCAGTTACTTAGTCTGGAAAGACGATAAATTAAATTCTAAAGTATTATAATTTATTTATGTTTATCGAATTCTTCTTTGCGATTTTTTTCAGCGGCTTGATTTAAAACGCCGTTTATATATTTATATCCATCCACCCCGCCAAATGATTTTGCTACTTCAATTGCTTCATTAATAACAACCTTATAAGGGATAGCAGGTGAATATTTCAACTCATATAAAGAGCTGTACATAATAGATAATTCAATAGGACTTAATTCTTCATAGGGGCGATCAAGATAAGTAGATATTTCTATTTTCAAACTTTCTAAATTCTTGAAAACACCTTGCACTATTTCATTGTAAAATTTCTCATCTGCTCTTATGAAATCTGGGTCATCATGAATATCTTTCTGTATTTGTTTTATATCAAATTGATTAACTAATCCTCTATAAATACTCTTCATAATCAATTCTCTAGACTTTCTTCTATTATTAATTTTTTTTACTTTTTTAGATTTTTCAATTTTAGAATTAATCATTATCTTATCATTTTAAATTTTAATGCCATTTCTATGGCTCCTTTTGCCGCTTCCTCGCCTTTAACGACTGCTCTAACAAGCGCTTCTTTTGAACTATTTGTAGTAAGAACAGCATTCAGAATTGGAATTGAATGATCCAACTGAACTCGCATAATTCCTGCGGCTGATTGATCTGAGACTATTTCAAAATGATAAGTTTCCCCTCTAATAACAAGCCCAATAGCAACCATTACGTCAAAGCGCTCATTACCTTCTGCTAATTTTTTTAATGCTATTGGAATTTCGAGTGCGCCAGGCACACTTATATGAATTATATTAGTAGAAGAAACTCCCAAAGCTTCCAGTTTTAATATGCAAGCTTTAGAAATTTTTTCTACAGTTTCATTATTAAATCTAGATGATACTATGCCAACAGATAAAGTTTGTATATCTTCTTTCATATTACCTATTGAAAAATTATCAATCCTTTTTGTAGAGCGTTAAAAATACCCCAAGCAATCGGAATGCCAACAACAAGCCAAGCTAAAGGCAATAATATATTTTGCATAGATACATTAGTGGTGGCGGATACTTTTAGCACTTCTTTTTTCTGGCTAGCAGCAATATTTTGTTCTGCTTTTAGTTCTTCATTGCTCATATGATATTTTTTATTAACAGGACGAATAAGTAAGTTAAGAACAAATCCTAAAACTAATAATAAAGCAAGTATTTTAAAACTTGAATTGTATGCTTGATCAGGTGGAATACCAATAGCTAATTGGTATTCACGAAGATAGGAAATAAGCATTGGCCCAATTATTCCCGCTAATGACCATGCTGTTAATAATCTTCCATGAATTGCACCTACATGTTGAGTACCAAAAATATCAGCTAAATAGGCTGGTATAGTTGCGAAACCGCCGCCATACATTGTTAAAATAATTAAATTTATTAAGACAAAGGTAGCTATATATTGATTTAATCCCGCCCATGGAGCCGACAAATATAGAGCGGTACCTAAACTAAAAAATATAGCGTAAGTTAATTTTCTTCCAAGAAAGTCTGATGATGAAGCCCAAAAAATTCTCCCAATAATATTTGCAAAAGAAAGTAAAGCTCCGAAACCAGTTGCAACAGCTCCAATAATAAGTGGATCAAAACTACTTTTTGCTATTTCTTGAAACATGGGTTTTGCGACAGCCAAAACTCCAATACCTGCAGAAACATTTAAACATAACACACCCCATAAAAACCAAAATTGAGGAGTTTTGTGAGCAACATTAACATGAACATGGTTTGCAGAAATCATTGTTGAAGCTTTTTTAGCTTTGGGTTTCCATCCCTCTGGTTTCCATCCTTCAACAGGAACTCGATATCCAAAAGCACCGATAGACATAGATACAACATAAATGCACCCCATAATAAAGAATGTCTGAGCAACGCCATACGAATTAATTAAACTATCGCCAAGTGGCATACCAATCATAGCTCCACCACCAAAACCCATAATTGCCATACCAGTCGCCAAGCCTCTTCTATCTGGGAACCACTTAATCAGTGTAGATACAGGAGATATATAGCCCAGTCCCAAACCTATTCCTCCAATTACGCCCATTCCAAGCCAAATTAACCATAATTGATGAAATGAAGCTCCTAATGACGTAATCATAAGACCGCCTCCCCAAGCAAGAGCTGCAGCAAAGCCTGCTTTTCTTGGGCCAGCTTTTTCAAGCCAATGGCCAAAGACAGCCGCCGACATTCCTAAAAATACAATGGCAATAGCAAAAGTTAGAACAACGTCACTTCTTATCCAATCACATGAGGTTGTAAAAATTCTTTGGAAAAAAGTTATATCGGGGCCACATTCTTTTCCAATTAATTGTGTAAGTTCAATCCAAAAAATACTTACACCATAGATCATACCGATTGATAAATGAATAAATAAAGCTGCAGGAGGAACCATCCATCTATTAAATGCTTTATCTGCGATAATTTTATCTTTTGCTAATACATCAAACATAATAAATTCCTTGGAAAATTCGTTAAACATTAATCATAAGCTATTTTTTAAATATTTTCTTAAGCTTTTTTAATTAAAATTTTTAATATAAATGTCATATAATTGACATATAATTGTCATATTATATTTAAATTATTAATTTAAGGTTATCCATATGCCGGCAAATATACTTATAGTAGAAGATGAAAGCTCAATACTTGAGTTAATATCATTAAACCTTCACCAAGCTGGATTTAATCCAATTCGAGCCATTAGTGCTGAATACGCAAATAACTTAGTAAAAGAAACTATTCCTGACCTAATAGTCCTTGACTGGATGTTGCCTGGTATGGATGGAATTGAATTTGCGAAAAGATTAAGGGCAAATTCAACAACTAAAAGTATCCCAATCATTATGTTAACTGCAAAAAGTGATGAAGATAATAAGATAAAAGGTTTAAATATTGGTACTGATGATTATTTAACAAAACCTTTTAGTCCAAGAGAATTAGTAGCGCGAATAAAAGCTTTACTTAGAAGAAGAAGCCCAGAGTTAGTAAATGAACCTATAATCTTTGAAGGCTTAGTTCTTGATCCTAGTTCACATAAGGTCCAAGCAAATAATAAAAACGTAAATATTGGTCCGACTGAATTTAAACTACTACATTTTTTTATGAAAAATACTGAACGTGTTTTTAGTAGAAATCAGATTTTAGATAAAATTTGGGGAAATAAATCAGTAATAGATGACAGAACCGTTGATGTTCACATAAAAAGACTAAGAGAGTCGCTTAATCATAGTGGTCATGATAAATTGATTCAAACAGTTCGCGGCGCAGGTTATAGGTTTTCTAAAGACTAGATAATAAACAAAGAAATATGAATCCTAGTTATAATTAGAACACTAAATAAAAGAGAAAATTTTTGCAAGATATCCGTTGGAGTACCTTTTGGTTTTTTATATTAGAAATATTATTATTTCTCATTATTTCTAATATGTATTCAATTAAAGATGGGTTAATTGTATGTTTACTTTCACTGAGTTGCTTGCTACTTCTGCACACATTTTGGATTTATAAGCTCTCAAAATGGCTTAATAATCCCTCATTATCTAATCTTCCTCATGGAACAGGGATTTGGCGACATATCTTTACTAAACACTATCAAATTCTTAAAGAGAATAAGAAGTCGAAAAAAAATCTTGTTTCCACATTAGATCAATTTACTCAGGCTGCAGAAGCCCTAATGGACGGAGTTGTTGCTTTAAATGAAGATAATGAAATTATTTGGAGCAATAGGAAGTCCCAAGTAATGCTAAATTTAAACCCCAAAAAGGACACAGGGCAACCTATTAATTATATATTTAGAAATACAGATTTAATCAAATATCTTGATAAAGCAGACTACGAAGAGTCGATTAAAATAGATTTAAATACTCAATCAAATAAAATAATTGAAATAAAGGTTGTATTTTTTGGGGATAAACAAAAAGTTCTAATTGCTAAAGATATAAGCCAGGCAATTAAAATTGAATCTGACAGAAAAGAATTTATCTCTAATGTTTCTCATGAATTAAAAACTCCTCTCACCGTTATTTCAGGATTTATAGAAACATTGGGAAGTATGTTTAAAAATAATGAAAAGAACCATAAAAATATACTCAAAATGATGGGTGCTCAAGCTTACAGAATGTCTAAACTTATTGATGATTTATTATTATTATCAAATGTTGAATCTAGTATTTCTCAAAACCGTTCCGAAAAACTACTAATAAACACAATGATCAATAAAATTAAAAAAGATATTTCAGTATTAGATGCTAAAAACCACAAAATTAAATATCAAATTAATAATGATCTTAGGATCTATGGTTCTAAAAAAGAAATAGAAAGTGCTTTCACAAATTTAATTATTAATGCAATAAGATATACCGATAAAAATGGTTCCGTGACTATTAGCTGGGGCTTAATAAATGGATTACCTATTTTTGAAGTTAGAGATACGGGAAATGGAATTGAGCAAAAACATATTAATAGAATTACAGAAAGATTTTATAGGGTTGATCTGGATAGAAGTAGAGATTCGGGTGGAACAGGACTCGGCTTATCAATAGTCAAAAATATTATAAAACAACACGATGGAGAATTAAAAATTAGTAGCGAAGTGGGCAAAGGGAGTTCGTTTAAATTAATTTTTAGCAAAGAATCGATTATCTAAATGAAAATTTTAATAATTTTTCTAACTCTTGCCTTATTTTCTTGTTCAAGCTCAACTCTTCAAAGAAAAGACTCAACCCAATATGATAAAGGCTCTATAAATCAGTTTGGTAAATCAGATTTTGATCGTATGGCTGACTATGAGATTCGTGAAAATATTGAAAGCTTAAAAATATTAATGATTAAATTTTACAAAAAGAATCCAAATCAATTAAAAAAAAGTACTTCTGATAATGCTGAAAAAATGACTAACTGGGTATTTAATGGTAATCATAATTGGAAATTCAAGAGAATCAATAATGCTCAAGGGGTCGATGCATTAAATCAAGTTTTTGATGATAATTTTGAAGGTGATAGAGTTTTGTCACTAATAACCGGTCTTTACAGCATGCTTATAAAGGCCCATGGGGATAAAAAAGAATTTTATATATTTGATTCATTAGATCCTCAAAAAATTTATAATTCTTCTAGGAATTTTGAAATAATTGTTTGGAAGCTATCCTCCAAAAAAAATAATAAAGGACAACCCTATCTTATATCTAATGAAATTAGCTCCTCTCAAACTAACTTATCTTTTGAAAGAGAATTTGGAAAAATAATAGGTCGTACAGATTATTTTGCATTTACTTTGTCAGAAAAAACAGAAAGGGCTGTAACGCGAGCGATTCAAAATTTTACAACTGGAATTTTTTTGCCGTTCTAATTATAAAAGAATTTTCTCAATTCCACCTTTTGTAACTTTATCAACATATTCTTGTAGCCATTTATCCCCTAAATTATGCTTTGCAAGTTCCACAACAATGTAATCTGCAGTTGTATTTGTATCGTCTCCATATCTTGCTAAACCCTGAAGACAAGAAGGGCATGATGTAAGAATTTTGACTGGCTGCTGAAGGTCTGTTGTTTTCGGTAACTCTTTTAAACCCTTCTCTATTTCTTCCTGCTTTCTCATTTTAACTTGAGATGCAATATCTGGTCTTGCTACAGCAAATGTACCTGATTCTCCACAACATCTATCATTGAGTGGCACAGTTTGATCCATTAATGCATTTGTTACCTCAATTGGTGTATAAGTTTTCATAGGACTATGACATGGGTCATGATACATATACTGTTGTCCACTAACACCTTGCATCTTAACCCCTTTCTCCATTAAATATTCATGAATATCAAGTAAACGACAGCCTGGGAAAATTTTCTCAAATTCGTATTTTTGTAATTGGTCCATACATGTTCCGCAAGAGACAATAACAGTCTTAATATCTAAATAATTTAATGTATTTGCTACTCTATGAAATTGAACTCTATTGTCTGATGTTATCTTCTGACCTTTATCATGATCACCAGATGAAGTTTGAGGATATCCACAACATAAATATCCTGGGGGTAAAACCGTGATTGCACCAACTTCATACAGCATGGCTTGTGTAGCTAATCCAACTTGTGAAAACAGACGCTCAGAACCACACCCAGGAAAATAAAATACAGCCTCTGAATTATCATCGATTCGATCTATATTTCTTATTACTGGAACTACTTTGTCATCTTCAATTCCTAAAAGCCCTCTAGAAGTCTTGGTCGGCATATCTTTTGGCATAGGCCTATTCATAAAATGAATAACCTGAGTAGTTATTGATGCTTTCCCGACAGTTGATATTGGTGATTTCTTTAAATAATTAACTAGTCCAACTTTTTTAAATATAAAATGCCCCCATCTCTGAACTTTATAGCCAATATCAACCATAAACTTTCTCATTATTTTGATGGTAATTGGATCTTTCAGATTTAAATAAGTCATAGCCATCAAATTGCCAGGATTAAAGCTTCTCTTACCCTGCTCTCTTAAAAAATTTCTCATAGCTATAGAAACATCCCCATAGTCGATGTCTACTGGACAAGGTGAAAGACATTTATGGCATACAGTACAATGATCAGCTACATCATTAAATTCATCAAAATGTTTAAGTGAAATTCCTCTTCTTGTTTGCTCTTCATAAAGAAAAGCTTCTATTAATAGTGAGGTTGCTAAGATTTTATTTCTTGGGTTATAAAGTAAATTTGCTCTAGGGACATGAGTTGTGCAAACTGGTTTACACTTTCCACATCTCAAACAATCACTAATTGAGTCTGCAATTTCCCCAATAGCAGATTCCTCCATAATAATAGATTCTTGTTCGAGTAATCCAAAACTTGGTGTATAAGCATTATCTAAGCCAGAGCCAGACATTAGCTTACCTTTATTGAAATGTCCGTTTGGATCTACTTTTGCCTTATACCTTGAAAATGTATTAATTGTGGACTCATCTATAAACTCCATTTTTGTAATACCAATACCATGTTCGCCAGAAATAACTCCATCTAAACTTTTGGCTAAGTTCATCACCCTCGCAACAGCTTTTTGAGCATCCTGCATCATTTCATAATCATCTGAATTAACTGGAATATTACTATGAACATTTCCATCCCCTGCATGCATATGTAAAGCAATAAAGATACGGGACTTTAGTACTTTTTGATGAATATCATTTATTCTTTTAAAAATTAATTGAAAATCACGGCCAGAAAAAATTTCATTTAAAGGTTTTTGTAATTCTAATTTCCAAGAAATTCTAATCTCGTGAGATTGAATGGCTTCCAGTAAGGATGAATTACTATCTTTTAATTCTATAAAATTCTCAAGCATATTTAGAGGGGTATCAAGATTAGAAAGAAAATAAACCCACCTCTTCTTAATGTTATTGAGAAGTGATAACGCTAGAGATTTTTTATTTTCAAATAATTGAGTATCATCAGTATCATCATCAAAATTTACTGAAGCTGCCTCTATATATTGTTCAAGTTCATAAATAAGTTTTAATTTATTATTAATCGACAACTCAATATTAATTCTTTCTATACCATTTGAGTAATCTCCTAAGTTAGGAAGAGGGATAACAACATCTTCATTAATTTTAAATGCATTAGTATGTTTAGCAATTGCCGCAGTTCTTGCTCTATCAAGCCAAAACCGTTTTTGCGCCTCAGGAGATACGGCAATAAACCCTTCTCCGTCTTTTATATTTGATATTTGAACTACCTGAGATGCTGCTTGACCAACTGCATCTTCATCATCACTAGCAATATCTGCAATTAAAACCATTTGAGGCCTCATAGTTCGTGTTGACTTTGTGCTATAGCCCACCGCTTTAATATATCTTTCATCTAGATGTTCTAAGCCAGCAAGTAATACGTCATCTAGGTTATCTATGTAATCTTTTATCTCAATAATTATTGGAACTGATTCAGAAACCTTGCCAAAAAATTCAAGGCAAATAGTTCTTATATGTTGAGGCATTTTGTGGAGAATAAAAGTAGCAGAAGTTATAAGCCCATCGCAGCCTTCTTTTTGTATGCCGGGTAATCCACTTAAAAATTTATCTGTAACATCCTTACCTAACCCACTTTTTCTAAAGCTTGCACCAGGAATTTCTAATACCTCTGTTTCACCCTCTTCTATTCTTTCATTACTCAAAAATCTACTGATTTTAAAACGGGCTGTGTCAACATCGTGAATCTTACCCAAATTATGGTCTAATCTTTCAACCTCTACCCAGTTACCATCTGGATCAACCATTCTCCATGAAGCTAAATTATCTATGGCTGTGCCCCACAATACAGCTTTTTTCCCACCAGCATTCATCGCAACGTTACCACCAATACAACATGCATCGGCAGATGTTGGGTCAGTCGCAAATTCTAATCCAGCATTTGAAGCCAAATCCATTGCCCTTCTTGTCACAACACCAGCCCCACAATGAATGGTTGGAATTGTTTTATTTAAACCTGGCAAATTTTTATACTCTATTGAGCTTATATGATCTAATTTTTCAGTATTGATCACTGCAGACAGAGGGGTTAATGGTATTGCTCCTCCCGTATATCCTGTACCTCCCCCTCTAGGGATAATTGTTAACTCCAAAGCTATGCATTCTTTTACTATGTCAGCAATTTCTTCTTCTGTATCTGGATTTATTACAACGAAAGGATATTCAACCCTCCAGTCTGTTGCATCCGTGACATGAGATACTCTGGCCAAACCATCAAATTGGATATTATGTTTCTTTGTATGACGCCTTAAACGAGAAAATACTCTCTTCCTTAGTTTCTTTGTTTTCTTAAATTCAGATTCAAATGTCTTAATTGCAAATAATGCAGCAGTTGTTAATTGAGCAACTTTCATATTGCCAAAACTTCTATCTTCTATTGATTGAACTCGATGGTGCATTGCTTGAATAAGCATCTTGAGTCTTTTAGGGTTTTCTAAAAGATCATCTTGAAGGTATGGATTTCTATTTACCACCCAAAGATCGCCTAAAACCTCAAATAGCATTCTAGCTGAATGCCCTGTCTTTCTCTCTCCACGTAATTCCTCTAAAATCGCCCAAATCTCATCACCAAGAAAGCGAAGTACAATCTCTTTATCTGAAAATGATGTGTAATTATAAGGAATTTCACGCAACCGCGTTGAAAACTGCGATGAAGCTTTCATGAAATCAGGGGATACAGGTGCGTTCATTAATTTTTCTGCGCCATTTCTATTAGGGTTATTGTACATTTTATGAGAAAATTTATCACAATTATTAAGAACATTTTTTATAGGTAAAGTTTCATGCTTTGGATAAAAGCCTTTCATATTATTTTCATGGTTACCTGGTTTGCTGGTTTATTTTATCTGCCAAGACTATTTGTTTATCACGCAATGTCGAAAGATAAAATTAGCCATGAAAGATTTATTGTTATGGAAAGAAAATTATTTTATGGGATTATGACGCCAGGCGCTCTAATTACTTTGATTTTAGGTATTTGGCTCTGGTTAGGCTATGGATATAATGGACTCTGGATTTACTTAAAGTTATTTTGTGTTATTCTTCTAATCCTTTATCATATAGCCTGCTTTAAATATTTGATTGATTTTAAACTCAAAAAAAATAAACATTCTCATATCTTCTATCGATGGTTTAATGAAGTGCCGGTCATTCTTCTTTTTGCAATAGTTATTTTAGTGGTGGTGAAGCCTTAATGGGTAATGTATTAATTTGTGGATCAATGGCATATGATTCGATCATGGTTTTTAATGACTACTTTAAGAATCACATCCTACCTGACCAAATTCATAAATTAAGCGTTTCATTTTACGTGCCTGAGTTAAAAAAGAATTTTGGTGGGACCGCTGGTAATATTGCATACAACTTATCTCTGCTTAAAACTTCTCCTTTAATTATGGCAACTGTTGGAGAGGACTTTCAACCATACGTTGAGCGCTTAAGTAGGTATGAAATTATTCAAGATTATATAAAGAAAATTCCTGATGCTTTTACAGCACAAGCTTATATCACAACCGACCTAGATGATAACCAAATTACAGCTTTCCATCCTGGAGCAATGACTCAATCTCATCAGAACAGCATCTCGTTAATTACTGAAAGTATCAGTCTTGCAATAATTTCCCCTGATGGGAAAGATGGAATGATTCAACATGCTAATGAATGTGTTGAAAAAAATATTCCCTTTCTATTCGATCCAGGTCAAGGATTACCCATGTTCAATAAAGAAGAATTGATGATCTTTATAGACCAAGCTCATTACATTGCTCTAAATGATTATGAATTACAGCTTGTATTAGATAAAACTAATCTAACTCTTTCTAAATTGACTTCTTCTGTAGATGCCTTAATGGTAACAAAAGGTTCTCAAGGTTCTTCTATTTACTCTAAAGGTGAAGAAATTATTATCGATTCTATTCCAATTAAAATACCAGTTGATCCAACAGGATGTGGAGATGCTTATAGAGCAGGTTTAATATATGGAATTTTAAATAAATATGATTGGAATAAAACGGGTCAACTTGCATCTGTTATGGGAGCAATAAAGATCAAATCCCAAGGAGGTCAAAATCACACCGCTACATTATCTGAAATTGAAAGTCTTCTTGGTAGCCCATTAAAATAGATCTCTAGGATCTGCATCAATTGATATAATTTTTCTCTCTTCAAAACTATAAGCGCTTAATTTTCGCCCCCATACACAACCTGAATCTAATGTAATACCACTTGCATAAGACTGTATTCCAATTGAAGACCAATGGCCTGATAAAATAAATTCTTTTCTTTCTTCGGTAGGAAAAAGATACCAAGGTGTTAGATTAGGTGGCAATTTATTTAGATTATTTTTAAAAGAAAAATTAATAGAGCCATCCTGATTTAAAGCACGCATCCTTGTCATAGTATTAATTGCAAATCTTAGACGATCATCTTTTTTATAATTTCTATCCCATACACTTGGAAGATTCCCATACATTTTTTTTAAAAATTTTTTTGGGTCCTTATTTAATTCGATTGTTACTTCATTAGATAATTTTTTTGTTAATTCTGAGGACCAAGAAGGTGCAATACCCGCATGAACTATTAAATAGTCATTATTTCCATAAGCTAATGGAATTGACAACAACCAATCAATAAGTTTTGATAAATTCTTATATTGAAGAACAGGCTCGATTGTATCTTTAGTAGAAATTGATTTAACTTTAAAGGTAACTGCTAGAAGATGAAGGTCATGATTACCTAATACAATTTTTATATTGTCTCGATGCTTATAACACCAATCAAGAACCTCTAGTGAGTATTTGCCACGATTAACTAAATCGCCAACAAACCAAAGCTCATCTTCTCTTGTATTAAAATTTATAGCATTTAATAAAGATTGAAGTGAGAAGAAGCATCCTTGAAGATCGCCAATAGCATAAATTGACATCTAGAAATTTATAGCTTACCTCCAGATGCATTTACCATACTTATAACAGCTGCAGCAACTTCTTCATCGGTAAGTTTTGCATTACCACCTCTAGCCGGCATCATTCTAATACCTTTAATAGCATTATTGATAAGCGTCTCTTTGCCTTGGGCAATTCTTGGGGCCCAAAGACCAGCATCTCCAATTTTTGGTGCTTCCATTAAACCGCTTACATGGCACAGAGCACAATTTGCTTTTACAATTGCATCTCCAGATATAGAATCTTCAGCTACAGATTCTGATTCATTAGCAACTGCAACTTGAGCTACTGGCTTTATATCTTCTTGCATATTTTTTTCAACAATCTTAGATTCCTCTGCCTGGCTAAAATCGTATTTAGTTGTAGCGGCAACAATAATAATAATTGCCCCTGCCAAACTACCGCCAACAAGCCCAATTGTTTCTAAAATGTCTTTGAATTTTCTTTTCTCGCTCATAAATCTTCCTTCTTAAAATTTAAACAAAAATAAATTTAAAATAATGGTCTATTAAAAATGCTGTGAATATTAAGCCAAGGTACAGTATTGAATATCTAAAGATTTTCATAGACAGTTTATCAGAATAATTCCTATAGAGCATCACAACATAATAAAGAAATATGGCGTTTAGTATCGTTGCAAAAAATAAATAAATGAGGCCTGTCATACCTACGCTAAAAGGCATCATGGTAACAATAACCAAAATGATTGTATAAAGAACAATATGAAGTAAAGTAAATTTTTCTCCATGCGTAACTGGCAGCATTGGCATACCGACTTTGGCATATTCTACTCGACGATATAATGCTAAAGCCCAAAAGTGCGGAGGTGTCCAACAAAAAATAATTAAGAATAAAATCCACGCTTCGGGGGATAAATGATTATTTACTGCCGCCCAACCTAAAACTGGTGGCATTGCTCCGGAGGCGCCACCAATAACTATATTCATAGGTGTCGCAGGCTTAAGAAAGATTGTGTAAATTACTGCATAAGCAAAGAAAGTTAGCGCAGTAAGCCACATCGTTAAGAAATTTACAAAATAAAAAAGAATAAGTAATCCTAACCCACCCAAAATAGAAGCAAAGAAAATAGTTTCATGTTGAGATACTTTTCCCATAGGCAGAGGTCTACCTTTCGTTCTTGCCATTCGGGCATCAATTTTTTCTTCAATTAAACAATTAAAAGCTGCTGCAGCCCCAGACACAAAACCGATACCAAGAATTGCGCTAATCAATACATTTAATGGGACCATACCGGGTGTAGATAGAAACATCCCAATAACAGCTGTAAAAACTATTAAAGCATTTACTCGTGGCTTACAGAGCGCAAAAAAAGCTTTTAGGCTCTCAACAGAACAATAATTCTTAATTAATATAGCTTTCGTCATATTGCGGAGTAATTCTTGAATTAATAATAACCATTATTATAACCAATAATGCAGCCCCTAAGTTATGAAGGATGGCTAAAAATAATGGTAAATACATTAATAAATTGGCAATACCAATAATAACCTGAAAAAATAAAACTAAAAGCAAAAGATTTCGATAGAAACGAATGGGTGGGTAGCTTCTTAATAAATACGCCATATAGATAAAATAAGTGGTTAATATAATGGCACCAACTCTATGAACCCATTGGATAGCTTGCAGAGCCTGAATGGACAAGCCCTCACCTGAGGCTGTCATTCCAAGTTCACGAAAAAGATTAAATGCATTTTTAAAGTCCATGTCAGGAATAAATGATCCATGACAAGTTGGAAAATCTGTACATGCTAATGCTGCATAATTTGTACTTGTCCAGCCACCTAGCATGATTTGAATAAACAGCAATACCAAACCAAATCGAATAAAATTCTTAATGCCTAGGTTGATAATAATAGTATCACTAACAGCGCCAAAATGACGATGAGTTATATAGGTTAACAATCCTAAAGTGGTCATCCCCCCCATTAAATGAGCAGTAACAATAACTGGTTTTAGTAGCTCAGTAACTGTCCACATTCCTAATGCAGCTTGGAAAATAATTAAAGCCAATAAGCTAAAAGGTAGGACAAGCTTTACTTTGAGATTCTCACGAATTTTATAGCTCACAATTGCAATTAATAAAACTATTAGCCCAAGAATTCCAGCTAAGTATCTGTGAATCATTTCATTCCATGCCTTACCTACTTCTACAACAGTTCCTGGATATAAACTCTGAGCTTCTATGATTGCCATTTCACTTTCTGGCACTGTTAAGGTTCCAAAACAACCTGGCCAATCAGGACAACCAAGGCCTGCATCAGTTAACCTTACAAAGGCACCAAAAACTACAACACACAATGTTAAAAGTGTACTGGATAAAATTAAACGTTTAAACCAAATCAAATGTAGAGCCTTTTAGAATATATGCATACTATAATAGAAAATGTAAAATAACTATTATTAAATTTTTCTGAAAAGGTTGGCTTAAATTAAAAATTTAATGTCAAAATTACAATTAAACATGAATAAAAATATTATTATTTCTTGCTTAGTCATTTTTATGATAAGTCTTATTGTTATAAGTTTCCAAAAAGAAACTGTAGATAATTTAAATATGACGACTATTAATGGGGAAAGTATCACCTCAAAAGATCTTTTAGGAAAAGTGGTGTTAATTAACTTCTGGGCTACTGATTGCTCCGGCTGTATTGCTGAAATGCCAGACTTAATTAATACATTTAATAAATATAAAAATCAAAATTTTGAGCTTATAGCCGTGTCAATGTTTTATGATCCGCCGAGTCGTGTTTTAAGCTTCTCTAAAAATAATAACCTCCCATTTCCTGTAGTCCTTGACCTTGATAAAAAGATTTCATCTCAGTTTAATGAAGTCACCCTTACACCAACTTCATTTCTTATTAACCATGAAGGAAAAATAATTAATCGAATAACCGGTGTGATCAATTTCAATGAATTTAATACTTTACTAGAAAAAACAATCAAAAAATCTATTTCGAATTCTTAATAAGTTTTTCAATATCCTTAATAATACCTTTTGGCTCTGTGCCTTGTGGGTATTGCATCATTAAAAAGCCATATGGATCTATTAAAAAAATTGAGTTTGTTGTATCTGAACCATAATTCGTGAATTTTTTTACTAATAATTGATAATTCGTAAAACTATCATCAATAAACTTTTGGCCAGAATATAACTCCTTAAATTCATTAAGATCATTTTCTTGATTAAAAATTACCAGTCTTTCGATCTTATCTCTGTCCTCACCTAAAGCCAAGCGAATTTGTCGTAGCTGATACAATTTCTCTTTACAAAAAGTACCGCAAATTTTATTTTGAATAAAAACTAAAACCCATTTCTTGCTAATTAATACTTCATTCATTGATAAAATTTCTTTAGCCTTTATTTCTCCAATATCAACAACTGGACTAATTAACCTTCCATGCTGTGTTCCCTTAGAGTCTTTCATAAAGTCAGTATAGAAAACTAAATACCAAGCACTAATGATGGGTATAAAAAATAAAAGGAAGATACCAATTAAAGTTAGTTTGCCTTTATTTTTTTGATTTAATGACATTCTTTCTCCTAATTCCAATCTTTATAAAAATAATTAATAAAGTAAAAGCAAAAGCAAACCACTGAAATGCATAACCATAGTTTTTCTCAGAATCTGGTGCTGGAAGTTTAAACGTATTGTAATTACCCTTATCAATTAAAGGGTCTATATAAATCATGTATGGTAACAAGTTAAATGTTAGAAAATATTTTAGTTCATCAAAATCTAATCTTTGCATTCTGAACACTGAAGCATTTAATGTCTCAATATTATTTTGCCCCAAGCTTATTCCGCTAGAAGGAAATTTAGCAATATGTCCTTTTAGAGCCTTAATACCTTCGAGATTTTGAATATCTGGTATTAAATCACGGCTTGTTAGATTAGGATGCCATCCTCGATTAATCAAAACTACATAATTACTATCTTTGATTAAAAATGGTGTCAAAATATTAAACCCTGCAATTTGATTAAAAATTTGATTATCTAAAATTATATTTTTTTTATTCAAAAATGAACCATTTACCTCAGCGCGTCTCCATAGTAATGCTTCTTTATTATTTATTGAGTTTGTATTGTTAAGATTTATTAAAGCATCATCTTGGCGTAAAGTATAATTAGAATTAATGTTATTTTTTTCGCTAGCTCTTTCAAGCTGCCAAAAGCCTAGCTGAATAAAACAGATAAATGCAACTATGAAAGCAGTAGTTGGAATTAATGTGAAATTAAATTCATATTTTTTAAAAAACAATTTTTATCCTTTTTGGAGAAATAATGGACATCTCTGTAGCTTTCAAATTCTTAATTATTTTTATTCTAGCAATTATTTTAATCTCTTTAACAAGGGGGTTACACTTTTTAATGAAGGATGATGATCAATCTACCAAAATGGCAAAATCATTAACTATTAGAATTGTGCTCTCTGTATTTCTCTTCATTTTAATATTTGTTGGGTACTCAATGGGGTGGATTACACCAAATCACATTTAAAAAAGCTACGTGTAGTAGCTTTTTTATCTTTATACCCAGTATACGAATATAAATAACCCTAGCCAAACAACATCAACAAAGTGCCAGTACCAAGCTACTGCCTCAAAAGCAAAATGATCTTTTTTACTAAAATGCCCTTTTAATGATCTAAATAGAATGACTGCAAGCATTGTAGCTCCCATAGTCACATGAAAGCCGTGAAATCCTGTCAACATATAAAACGTTGATCCATAAATACCGCCGTTAAGGGTTAAATCTAATTCATGAATAGCATGCGCATACTCACCCGCTTGAAGATAAACAAATATAAAACCTAAGGCAACCGTAGCAAATAGCCATGCATTTAGAGCTGCTCTATTAGCATTTTTTAATGCCCAATGTGCAAATGTTACCGTTACACCACTGGTTAATAAGATTGCTGTATTTATCGCAGGTATTCCAAATGCTGGAATCACATCTTTATATTGGGTATATTTTGAAGCATCTGGCATAACCGCCATTGGCCAGCTAGCCTGAAATGATGACCATAAAAATTCATGAGTACCATTATGCCCTCCCTGACCCTCACCACTTAGCCATGGAATTGAAAACACTCGAGCATAATAAAGTGCGCCAAAGAATGCTGCAAAGAACATTACTTCAGACAATATAAACCAACCCATTCCCATTCTAAAACTTACATCAACTTGTTTGCTATATTTACCCGCAATACTTTCTGAAATTACATCAGAAAACCAACCTGCAAACATATAAACCAATGAAGCCAAACCAACAATTAAGATATACTTTCCAAGATCAAGGCCATTAAACATCATAGCGCCACCTAAAAAAGTAATGAATAAAGAAAGAGTTCCTACAATTGGCCATTTACTGCCATCAGGGATATAGTATATTTCTTGATTCGCCATATTAACTTTCCTATCTTAAAAATTTAATTAATTTAATGCTACTTTCTTTACTCTAAAAAAAGTATACGAAAGTGTCAGCTCTGCAACATCTTCAGGTAATTCTTTATCTATTTCAAATCTAACTACCATCTCTTTAGTCTCACCTGCTTTAAGAAGCTGGTTTACAAAACAAAAACATTCGGCTTTCTTAAAATATAATGATGCAACTTGTGGCGACACACTTGGAATTGCTTGCCCCACTATGTCTTTATCATTCATATTTTTGACAGTATATACTGCCTCATAAAACTTACCTGGATGAACCTTCAATATTCTTTGATTAGGCTTTAGAGTCCATGGTAAATCACCGTTTATATTCGCATCAAACTGAACCTTCACTAAGCGATCTGAAACTATAACTTCCTTATTTTTATTTTCCGTAACACGAATGGTTTTGCCATTTAATCCTGTTATTTTACAAAAAACGTCATACAAAGGAACCATTGCATAACCAAAACCAAACATCAATACTGTAAATAAAAATAAACTTACTGTTGTTTTCTTAATACTTTTTTTATTAGGCATTTATACTGTGCATCAATACAAAAAAGCCATAAAATAAACAAACAACTAAACTAAGAATTATAGCTAGGCGCTTATTTTTTTTTCTTAACTGCTCTCCAGTATTGCCCTTTTTTTTCATCCATTAATAAATTAATGTTCAAGCATTTCTTTCGTTAATTTAGGTGGTGTTTCGAAAGTATGGAATGGTGCTGGTGACGGAACAGACCACTCAAGACCTTTTGCACCTTCCCATGAAACAGCTTTTGCCTTTTTACCACCCATTGCACACTTAATAACAATATAAACAAATAGTAATTGAGATATGCCATATGCAAAACCACCAATACTTGAAATCATATTAAAATCAGCAAATTGAATATTGTAATCAGGTATTCTTCTTGGCATACCTGCTAGACCAAGGAAATGCTGAGGGAAGAATAAAACATTTGATGAGATTAAAGATAACCAAAAATGAATTTTTCCTAAACGCTCATCGTACATAAAGCCTGTCCATTTTGGTAACCAGTAATAGGCAGCTCCCATTAAAGCAAATATAGCGCCAGTTAATAACACATAATGGAAATGAGCAACTACGAAATAAGTATCATGATATTGAAAATCAACTGGAGTAATTCCAAGCATTAATCCTGAAAATCCACCAATTGTAAATAAAATAACAAATGCGATAGCGAATAACATAGGAGTTTCAAAAGTCATTGATCCCTTCCACATAGTAGCAATCCAATTAAAGACTTTTACTCCTGTTGGAACAGCAATCAACATAGTCGCATACATAAAGAATAATTCCCCCTTAATTGGCAGACCTACAGTAAACATGTGGTGAGCCCAAACAAAGAATGAAAGAATTGCAATTGATGCTGTTGCATAAACCATCGATGCATAACCAAATAGAGGTTTTCTAGAAAATGTAGGGATAATTTGAGACACTACACCGAAGGCTGGTAAAGCTAAAATATAAACTTCAGGATGACCAAAGAACCAGAAAATATGTTGAAATAAAACTGGATCGCCACCACCTGCAGCATCAAAAAAACTAGTGCCGAAATATTTATCAGTTAATAACATTGTCACACCACCTGCCAATACCGGCATTGATGCGATTAATAAGAATGATGTAATTACCCATGTCCAGACAAATAATGGCATTTTCATAAGCGTCATACCGGGGGCACGCATATTAAAGACTGTAGCAATAATATTAATTGCGCCCATGATTGATGAAATGCCTAGAAAGTGAACTGCAAATATTAAAAATGGAAATGCATTACCTGTCTGTAACACCAATGGAGGATACATTGTCCAACCCCCTGCTGGTGCTCCGCCGTCCATAAATAAAGTACTTAATAAAAGAGCGAAAGCAAAAGGCAGAATCCAAAAGCTCATATTATTCATTCGAGGCAAGGCCATATCAGGCGCACCAATCATTAATGGGATCATCCAGTTTGCCAAACCTACTCCAGCTGGCATAACAGCACCAAAAATCATAACCAAAGCATGAACAGTAACCATTGAGTTATAAAACTGAGGGTCAACAAACTGAAGTCCAGGCTGAAATAACTCAGCACGAATAATCATAGCCATTGCACCACCAACAAAAAACATGATTAACGCAAAGATCAAATAGAGCGTACCAATGTCTTTATGATTAGTAGAGAAAAACCAACGTTTAAACCCGGTTGGTTTATGATCATGGTGATCGTCATGTGCCAGTGTACTCATAATTCGATTCCTAACTTAAATGTAGTTGTAAAAATTATTTTTTTGGTATTTTTCTTGCCTCAGCTACCTCTTTTGCTTGAACAATATCGCCTGTATTATTTCCCCAAGCATTTCTTTCATATGTTGTAATAGCAGCAATATCGACATCTGATAAATGTCCAAGTGCTGGCATCAAATTTTTTCCATAAATAATTTGATGTATATGCTCTAAACGCCTTCCTTTTTCTGTAGAAACTGGGCTTTTAACTAATGCAGGAAAAGCACCCTTAATGCCTTCACCATTAGCTTGATGACAAACTAGACATTGCGCTTTATACCCGGCCTCGCCTTTAGTCATTAATTCTTCCATATTTAAAACAATATCACTTGTATTTTTTTCTGCTGCTATGGCTAATTTTTTATCTTCAACCCATTCAGTATATTTATCCATCGAAACTGCCTTCACAACAATCGGCATATATCCATGTCCTGCACCACAAATTTCTGCACACTGACCTCGATATGTTCCTGGTTTTTCTATAACAGCCCAATTATCATTTATAAATCCTGGTATAGCGTCCCTTTTCCATCCAAGATCTGGAACCCACCATGCATGAATAACATCTTGAGCGGTAGTTAATATTCGAATTTTAGTATTTACAGGAAGAACAATTGGTTCATCAACATCTAAAAGATAGTTTTCAGACTCCATTGGGTTTAACCCAGAATCACGCTGACTAACTTCTTTACTATCTTTATCTAAACTACTATAAAAAGTTAAACCCTCTCCGACACCATCAAGGTAATCATATTTCCACTTCCATTGAGAGCCAGTTGCTTTTATAGTAATTCCAGCTTCAGATGTGTCATCCATTTTAATTAATAATTTTGTTGCAGGAATTGCTAAAGAAATAATAATTACAGTTGGAATGATCGTCCAAATAATTTCAACTGTTGTGCTATGAGAAAATTTAGCAGCTTTCGCACCCTTAGATTTACGATGATGAAAAATTGACCAAAACATTACACCAAAAACCAAAATACCAATGATAGTAACAACCCATAGAGTCACCATATGCAGATTATAAATTTCTTGACTAATTGGAGTTGCGCCTTCACGCATATTAAGAGCCCAATCAGCCATTGCTGATAGTGGTATAAAAAATAAAACTAAAAATAATTTTTTCAGACTTGATTTCAATTTTGAGATACCTTTCATCAATGTAATTTCGATTATTTCGAATATTTATTTCGAATAAATTTTTTAAAACTTAAAGATTTTAAAACCTAAAGATATTATCAGTTTACAAAAAATATATCAATCGTCATTCACATACTTAATTTAACTTTTTATAAAATGATTGACAACTGTTTTTTCAGAAAGTTTTAAGAAGATTGAATAGTTTTTTCCTTTCAACTTCATTTACTCTTTCTGCAATTAAGAGGATTTCTCCTTTTTTTGAGATCGAAATTTCAGATGGACTTAAATTAGTTGCTGGTTTGAATTTAAATTCTGTCCACTGTCTAACAAAATCATACTTCTTTACTTTCTTTCTATTTACAAATGAAATGGTAATATTTAAAGCACTAATTTTCACCTCTTCATAAAATGAGCTTTTTAATGCTGTTATATATAATGCATATCCTAGAAAAATAACTTCAATACCATAAAAAGGAATTGCTAAATACAAGTTGATCATACTTAATATCACAGCAATTACTAATATGAACATTGCAAAAGTTATATAGATTTTTTTTATCAACTTCCAGGGCATCGCTGGATTAGGGCGAATAATCAAACGATGCTCATCTGAATTTAAGAGTGTATGTTCAATCATAGTGTTTACGATACGATAAAGAAGTTATAATTCAATATTTAATTAATTAATAAGCCTTCAGTATCACATCTTTTAGGCGAAAAAAGGCTTCACTTTTGAAGCCTTTGATAAATGGTGCCGAGAGTCGGAATCGAACCGACACGCTATTACTAGCGCTGGATTTTGAATCCAGTGCGTCTACCAGTTCCGCCATCCCGGCGAGATGGAGCGGATATTATAACAACGTATAACATTAAATGAATATTGAAAATTTTAATTACGAACTTCCAAATAGATTAATAGCCCAATATCCTACAAAAAATCGTAGTGATAGTAAGTTATTAGTTGCTAATCCTTTTTCTCAAAAGCTTCAGGATTTATCTTTTCAAAGCTTTACAAGCCTAATACAACCCAATGATTTAATAATTTTTAATAACACTAAAGTAATAAAAGCTAGATTATTTGGGAGAAAAGAGACCGGGGGAGGAATTGAAATTCTAATTGAGAAAGTTATTGATAATCGAAAAGCTTTAGCAATGATTAAATCCTCAAAAAAAATTAATGCCGATTTTAAGATAATACTTTCTAGTAAATATAATGTCGAAATTCTTGGAAGAAAAGAAAATTTATTCTTAATACAGTTAAATCAAGGATCTTTTGATGAGCTTATGGAGTTAACAGGACATGTTCCTTTACCCCCCTATATAAACCGTGCAGATGAAATAAGTGACATTGCAAGATACCAAACAGTTTTTGCAAAAAATAAAGGGGCTATTGCAGCCCCAACAGCTGGACTTCATTTCTCAGAGGCTGATTTTGAATTATTCAAACAAAATAATATTAATTATGCTTTTCTAACGCTACACGTAGGTTCTGGAACATTTCAACCAGTTAAAGTCACAGATATAGATCAACACATTATGCATAGTGAGCAATTTGAGATTACAAATGAAACAAAAGTTAAAATTGAATTAACACAAAAAAATGGTGGTCGAATAATTGCAATAGGTACAACAGTTTTAAGAGCATTAGAAAGTGCATTTATTGAAAATGAAGTTATGACTGGTTATCAAAAAACAAAAATTTTTATAAAGCCAGGATATAAATTTAAATTAGTTGATAGTTTATTTACTAATTTTCATCTACCTAAAAGTACATTACTTATGTTAGTGTCTGCTTTTGCTGGTTATGAATTTACAAAAAAAATGTATAGTCATGCAATAGAAAAAAATTATCGTTTTTTTAGTTATGGAGATGCAATGTTTATTGAACAAAAATTTATAAATAATGACTAACAAATTAAATTAGGAAATATCATGCTTAAAAATATACTTTTATTGCTTTGCTTAACAATTCTAAATATCGGTCATGCCCATGCTGAAATAAATGAAAATGCTGAATTAGCTTTTAAAATAAATCTTACAAAAAAACCAACCACCAGGCCTCAAACTATTGCCTATATTCCAGGTGAAAAAAAATATTATATTGCAGATGGTGGATTGGCTGCTCGTGGTTCTGACTATGAAGCGCCAATATCAAAATCTCTTATTCATACCTATGATGAAAGTGGGAAATACATAGAGTCCACAAAGGCTGGCTTTGACAATCGGTCAATTTATTTTAATGAAAAAACTTTTAAACTAGAAACAATTACATACAATGTATCAACTGCTGCCGGATTTGCACCAATGACCGGTATATTTTCATTGGAATTAGATGAAAAGGGTTTATTAACTGCAAAATCAGAAGTTGTTTCTCAGCCTTCGGCGTCATTTGGGAGTGCAGGAACAATGCCGACTTATGATTCAAAGAATAATCTATATTATGCAAAACAAGAAAAATCTAATCGTGTTTTTGTATTAGATGCGAAATCAAAAGAATTAAAAAAAGAAATTAAATTAGACTTCGATACGCCTAAAGTAATGCATCATGATGTTGCCTCTCATTTTGTAGCTTTTACAGGAAAGCCTAGTGAAGAATTAATTTTATTAGATATTGATCATAAAAGATTTCTTATCTATAACAAAGATGGAAAATATCAGGGGTCAAGTGCACTTCCTAAATCTTTAAAAATTAGATCACAAAATCATTTCAATGGTCTAGGTTATACATTAAATGGTTATTACTTTATTTATTTGGATTCAGAAGGTGATCACGGAAGTTACCATGCATATAAAGTTCTAAAATAAAATGCTAATTATTCAATTAAAATAATGAATACTTTAAAATTTATAATCATCTTTTTAGGGATTTTTTTTGTAACTTTTGTTAATTCAATTGAAATTTATAAAACTCCTACATGTGGATGTTGTAACAAATATGCAGATTTTCTAGAATCTAAAAAATTTAAAATTAATAGAGTCGATTTAATTAAGCTAAAAAAAGTTAAGAAAAAGTATAAAATCCCTTACGAGATGCAATCTTGTCATACAACTGTATTCAAAAATTATTTTGTTGAGGGGCATGTTCCATTAAAGGCGATAAATAAATTGCTAGATGAGATGCCAGATATAGATGGAATATCATTACCTGGTATGCCTATTGGGACCCCCGGTATGCCTGGAAAGAAAAAATCTCCATTTATTATTTATCAAATTAAAGATGGTGAATATAAAGAATTTATTACTATATGATCAGTATCCGGGTTTTTAAATAAAATTTTGTTTAAAAATTTCTTTTGCAGATTCAAAATCAATCATCTCAGAGTCGTCTAATTCTCTTCGTTTATATTCAACTTTTTTTTCTTGAATAGTTTTATCGCTTATTGTTAAACGATGAGGAATACCTAATAACTCTGCCTCACTAAACATTACACCCGGTCTTAGACCTCTATCGTCTAAAAGAACATCAAAACCTAAGTCTAATAAATTATCATACATAGAGTCTGTTGCTTTTTTAACCACTTCGCTTTTATCATAACCAATTGGCGTAAGAATAACCTCAAATGGAGCAATAGAACTTGGAAATATAATGCCTTTTTCATCGTGCCCTTGCTCTATTGCTGCAGCCACAATTCTTGAAACACCAATACCATAGCAACCCATCAATAAAGGTTTAGACTTTCCTGATTCATCAATAAATTCTGCTTTCATAGCCTCAGAATACTTTGTTCCTAACTGAAAAATATGCCCCACTTCAATTCCACGACATGTTTTTAATTTATCTCGATCAGGATGATTTTTTACAACTTCGCTATTAGCGGCAAAATCTGTCTCTTCACTATAAACAAGTTCATCTTCTCCAGAATCGGCTAAAACATGAAATTCATGTGAACCATCGCCACCTATTGCTCCATTGTCAGCCTGAACAGCTCTAAAATTTAATCCAATAGCTTCAAATATTTCACTATATGTCTTATACATTTTTTCATAAGTTTTTTTTAAGCAATCAATATCTGTATGAAATGAATATGAATCTTTCATTAAAAATTCTCTTGCGCGCATCACGCCAAACCTAGGCCTTATCTCATCTCTAAACTTAGTTTGTATCTGATAAAAATTAATAGGTAGTTGCTTATAGCTATTAATTTCTTTTCTCACAATATCAGTGATTACTTCTTCATGCGTAGGACCAAAACAAAAAAGGCGATCATGCCTATCTTTTATTTTAAGCATTTGAGGTCCAAAGACATCCCATCGATCAGATTCTTCCCAAAGTTCTGATGGTTGAATTGCGGGCATAAGTAACTCAATTGCCCCAACCTCATTCATTTTCATTCTAATTATAGATTCAATTTTTTTTAGTATTTTTAGTCCCATTGGCATCCAGCTATACAGACCTGATCCTAGGCGACGAATTAAGCCTGCACGAATCATTAATTTATGACTAATTAATTCTGCCTCAGCAGGAGCCTCTTTAAGAGTGGAAATATAGAATCTAGATGCATGCATAATTATATTTTTATTGCTTTATTGATTTTGATAATTCTTTAATATCTTGCCACAGTTTTCTCTTTTTCTCTGGATTTTCAACCATTTCTTTTAACGAAACAGACGTAATATATGGAATATTCAAATTTTCTTTCTCTATTAGTTTGTCTAGGCCCTGTTCAAGAAATATTAGACGTTCACAGGATTCTATTTCACTTATAAGCTCAGACTCTTGGATTATCTTTAGAGGCTGTAGCTGACTTAATTTATCAGATAGTGTATCCAAATAGACACTAATTTTTTTAAATAATTCTAATTCAATAGTATCGGAAGAATTAAAAATTGGAGCTATAAACAGAATATTATGATTGTCTAATTTAATTGTCTTTAAATAGAATACAGATAAATTAGTTGCTAATTGATTACTCTCAACTTCGTCTTTTTTTGGGAGAATTGTCCATATAGGACTCAAACCGAGTTCATCATAGATTAATGACTCATTTATTATGTCTTTATTCATATAGCCAAACCCATTAAAATTGCATCTTCTGTACCATCTCTATTTTGATAATAATTATTTCTAATTCCTATCTCATTGAATCCATTTTTTTCATATAATTGAATTGCTGATAAATTAGATTTTCTCACCTCAAGAAAGATATTAACAATATTTTTTTTTCTACATTCACTAAAAAGATCCTTAAGCATTAGCTCTCCAAAACCTTTTTTCTGTAGCTCTGACTTTACAGTTATATTTAATAATTCACACTCATCTAAAGTAAATAAAGCAATGTAATAACCAATAATATCATTTTCATTTTTTAAAACCTTAAATAAATTCTTAGCATCGTATGAATCAATAAAATTCTTATTGGTCCATGGTGTTAAATGACATCTATTTTCGATTTTAACGACTTCACCCAAATCTTCTTTAGTAAAAAAATATATTTTATTATTTTTGGTCATCTAAAAAATTATTTTTGACTAAGCCTTTCTTTTGTAGTTTGAGCTACTTTATTTCTAATATAAATTGGAGCAGCATTTTTTAAATTAAATTCATTCCCAAATTGACCCATAGAGAGCATGCCAATTGCCGCCGCTAGCGAGCATTTATCTTCAAAATACTCTAGCTCAATATCGCTATACTGAGATTTAAATTGCTCTTTATAAGGGCTCAACCCAGAGCCAATAACTACCGCTTTCTTTATTTTTGGCAGTTTAGGCAATTCAGTTGGATTAAAAAGTCCCGGCTCTATAAGAGGAGTAATACTCTCATTTTTATTTTGATATATTCCCAAATAGACTTGGCCCATTCTTGCATCAATGCATGAGATAGAATTTTCATGCTTTGATAAAAAGGCTAAAGCCTCAAGCGTATTAATTCCAATAATTGGCAAATTATTTGCATAAGCAATTCCATAAGCAATGCCACAAGTAACCCTAATGCCAGTAAATGAACCCGGGCCTGCACCAAAAGCAATAGCATCTATGTCTTGTATTTTTAAATTACTTTCACTTAATAAGGTTTTTATTTCTGGAATAATATTTCCAGAATAATTCTTACCTGATGGAAAGTTTTTCTCAGTAATTACCTTCCCAACTATCAAAGCAATTGAAATGATCTCAGTACAAGCATCTATAGATAATATTTTCATTAAAACATTATAAATGTTTTAAGAATTCTATTACATCCTCTTGTTCTCTCGTTCTTTTAAAATCAGGAAGGCTGCGCCAGAATTTGTTCCCATAGGGTTTAGATACAATTCTTTGATCACAAATCATCAATACCCCTTTATCCATTTCATCGCGTATTAACCTTCCTGCTCCCTGTTTTAGTGAAATAATTGCTTTTGGTAACTGAAATGTCATAAATGCATTAATGCCTTTAGCTGAGAGCATATTAATTTTTGATTCAAATATTGGATCTCCAGGAGATTGGAATGGGAGTTTATCAATAATTACCAATGAAAGATCTGGCCCCCTTACGTCCACGCCCTCCCAAAAACTTAAAGACCCAATTAAAATGGCATTGCCATGACCCTTAAATTGCTCCAATAGTTTTTTTTTGGAACCGGTGCCTTGGGTGAGAATTGGATGACTAATATTATTTTTCTCAAATTCATCCTTTAACAAACTTCCTATTTCATTCATTGACTTAATGCTAGTTGATAAAATAAATGCTCTTCCCTTTGATGCAATAAGTAATGGGCAAATCTGACCTACCAAATGATTATTAAATAATCTGCTAAAGGTTTCTGGCATTTCTTTAGGTACGTATAAATATGCATTCTCAGAATAGTTAAAAGGACTTTTAAGTAATTTAGTTTTTACTTTTTCTAAACCCATTAAAGATTGAAAATGATCGAAACTTGAATTAACTGCCAACGTTGCTGAAGTAAAAATCCAAGCTGTTTCGTTAGCCTCTTGAAATTTTCTAAAATTGTCTGCAATACTTATTGGGGTTATATTAAACTGAATCGATTTTAAGAATATCTCAACCCAGTGAACATAATTTTGATTGGTATCTTTATTCCAATGTTTTAATTTGGAAATAATCTCTTCAGTTCGTTCTAAAAGTTTTTTAAATTCCGCATCTTGATCACTATATGTATTAAAAAATTTACAAAGCTTATCAAGTTGGCTTGTTAAATCTATTATTTTCTCCTTAAAAGAATCTAATTTTTCTATTTTTTCAATACCAATCCTTTGATTTCTTATATCAAAAAATGAACTCAAAGAATGAGTTATATCTATTATCGATTTTGATAATTCTATTAACTTTTCTCTATCCTTAATATGATTAGAAAGAATTTGCTGCATATCTTGGATTAGGTAAACAATTTGATTTGTAGAGACATTCTCACCAAAAAAAATTGAAGCGATCTCAGGGATTTGATGGGCTTCATCAAAAATAACTGTTTCTGCTTTTGGGAGAATTTCTGACAATTCAGCATCTTTTAAAACTAAATCAGCAAAAAAAAGGTGGTGATTAACAATCACAACTTCAGAAGTGATTGCTTTTTTTCTAGCCTTTATTAAAAAACAGCTTTTATAAAATTCGCAATCTTGGCCCAAACAATTTTCTTTGGTTGAAATTACAAAGGGCCATATGGTTGATGTTTCTGGAATGTTATTAAATTCAGATATTTCTCCTGACTCACTATGGTCTGATATTTTTTTTATTTCATGGATATACTTTGCATCTTCTTTATTTAAAAATTGACCCTCAAGTAAAGCATTTTCCATCCTTAACTGGCAAATATAATTTGACCTGCCTTTAAGAATATTAATATCAATAGGAATTTTAAGCGCGTCACGAATCGTTGGTATATCTTTAAAAAAAAGTTGGTCCTGCAAATTTTTAGTCGCAGTTGAAATAACTACCTTCCCCCCATTCATTAAAGCCGGGGCTAAATAGGAAAAAGTTTTTCCTACGCCTGTTCCAGCCTCCACAATCAATGAATCTTTTTCTTCTATTGCCTCATTAACAATTTTGGCCATCTCAACTTGATCTTCTCGCTCATGAAAATTACTTACAACCTCACTGAGAGGCCCTGAGTTTTTAAAAAACTCTTCTATTATTAGTTTTTTTTTCATTTATTTTAAGATGGGATATCACTATGACCTAAGGATCTGGAAGGATCAATAATATCCCTTATCCTTTGCTTCATTAGCTTTAACTCAATAAACTTACCTTCTTTTTTTCTTGAAAATATTAGTCTATTTGAACATTTAATTTCAAATTTCCCATTGATATCAGGAACTAAATTAACGGAACTTAAGTCAGACCCAAAAGTGTTGATAAATTCTTGTGATAGCCATGTTGCTCGCATTAACCATCCACATTTTGTACAAAAATAAATATTTATAATGTGTTTTTTCATAATTTAATTCTTTTCTCATACATTATAATGAAAATTTAATGTATATTCTGATGTATAAGTTACTAAAATTTAAGACGAAAGTTTAATATGCGATCAAAACTAGAAAAATTTACACTAATACTTAGTGGGGCAATTATTGGTATTCTCATCAGTATTAATCTACCAGTCTTTGCTGATAAAACAAAATCTACAAACCTTCCAATAGATGAACTTAGAACATTTTCTGAGGTCTTTGGGAAAATAAAGTCTGATTATGTTGAGCCTGTCGAAGATAAAAGATTAATTAATGAGGCATTAAATGGGATGTTGTCTGGTTTAGATCCACATTCAACTTTTTTGGATAAAGATAGTTTTAAAGAAATGCAGCAAGGAACATCTGGTGAGTTTGGTGGGCTTGGGATTGAGGTTGGCATGGAAGATGGATTTGTTCTAGTTATCTCACCAATTGAAGATACTCCTGCATACAACGCAGGATTGAAAAGTGGTGATTTAATTATGAAGCTTGATTCTACAGCTGTGAAAGGTTTAACTTTAAATGAAGCTGTAAAGTTAATGCGAGGAAAGCCAGGTTCATCAATAATTTTACAAGTTTTTAGAAAAGGTATTGATAGTCCTTTTGACTTAAAAGTAACTAGAGCTCAAATCAAAACAAAAAGTGTTAAAGCAAAACTTATTGAGCCTAATTATGCTTATATCAGAGTTACTCAATTTCAGGAAAGAACTGGTGAAGATCTTGCTATAGCACTAAAAAAATTAAGGGCTGAAAATAAATTCGCTTTTAATGGAATTATTCTAGATATAAGAAATAATCCTGGGGGCCTTCTTAATTCATCAGTGGCAGTATCTGCTGCTTTTTTAAAAGAAGGTGATTTGGTAGTTTATACAGAAGGAAGAGCCCCTGATTCAAAAATGAACCTTACAACATCTCCTGATAATTTTGTTCAAAATGATCCGGATAAAAATAATTTTCTTAAAGATTTGCCTGTAGATATTAAAGATACTCCGATGGTAGTTCTTATTAATAATGGATCTGCTTCAGCCTCAGAAATTGTTGCAGGCGCATTACAAGACCATAAACGCGCATTAGTTGTCGGCACTAGAAGTTTTGGTAAAGGCTCAGTCCAAAGTATTCTTCCCATGATGAATGGAACTGCTATTAAACTCACAACTGCAAGATACTTTACTCCTAATGGAAGATCCATCCAGGCAAAAGGTATTGAGCCAGATGTTATTGTTGAGGATGGAATGGAAACTCTTGCTATTCGAGAGTCAGATTTAAATAATAGATTATCTAATCCTGAGGATGCTAGCACTAAATCTAAAGGAACAAAATCAGACCCCAAAGAAGTAAAGGATGGGCCAACTGGTGATGGTTCAGAGGCTTTAAGAAACTTCAAACCTATCAAATTTGGGGAGGAAAATGATAAGCAATTTATAGAAGCATTAAATATTCTTAAAGGTATTGATCTTTATCAAAAGGACTAACTTAAAACATTATGCTTGATTCAATTATTAATGAAATTGACAAAGCCCTTAAGGTTCTAACTACTTCTCCATCCCCTCAAAGATCAAGACCGGATATAAATTTTAAAGATTCAGACACCCTAACCCCCCAAGAGAAAAAAAATCACAGTAAATTTATGCGCGTTAATCATTCCGGGGAGATATGTGCACAAGCTTTATATCGCGGACAACTTTTTTTCAATAGAAATAATAAAATTAAAAACCAATTAGAAGAGGCTGCAACTGAAGAGCTTGATCATCTAGCATGGTGCCAAACAAGAATTAAAGAATTAAATGGTGAAACAAGTTATCTTAATCCAATTCTTTACATAGGTTCTTTTGCTATTGGGAGTATTGCCAGCGTTATTGATGAAAAATATAATCTAGGTTTTTTATCAGAAACAGAAAAACAAGTATCATTTCACCTAGAAAATCATTTAAGCAAGATCTCTCCAAAAGATAAAAGAACAATTGCAATAATTAAACAAATGAAAAAAGATGAGGATAAACATGAAGCTTCAGCAAAATCAATGGGGGCCAAAGAATTACCCAGCCTTATTCAGAAAACTATGAAATTCACATCTAAAATTATGACCACGTCAACATTTAGAATTTAAAAAAATTTATTCTTACCATATAATAGATTTATGGAAAAAAAATTTCAAGAAGCTTTTGAACTCCATAAAAATGGAAGTCTTCAGGAAGCAAAAAAGATTTATGAGGCAATTTTAGAAGAAACTCCGAATGACTTTAATTGTCTTCATCATCTTGGTCTTATTGCCAAAAATAATAAAGAATACCTATCAGCCTTTGAGCTAATCTCGCAAGCGATCACTATAAATCCAAATAGTGCTGCAGCCCACTTTAATCTTGGCAATGTCTTAAAAAGCCTTAATAAAATAAATGATGCTATTGCGAGCTACGATAAAGCAATTAACATTAAACCAGACTATGAACTTTATTTTCTTAGGGGAATAGCCTTCCATGAACTCAAAAAATTAGATGAAGCTTTAACAAGTTATGACGAATCTATTAAGCTCAAACCAGATGCTTTTACAGCATATTCTAATAGAGGGTCAGTTCTTGTTGAACTTAAAAAAATTAAAGATGGGATTGCTGATTTCGATAAGGCTATACAAATTAATTCTAATTTTATAATTGCGAGACATAACCGTGGTCTTGCTTTAAGATTATTAGGGAAGAATGAAGAGTCTATAAAAGCATTTAAAGCAATAATTCAAATAGAGCCTAACCACCTTAAAAGTTTGTATGAGCTTGCTCTGATTTATAAAGTTTTAAATGAATTCAATTTAACATTAACTTACTGCGCACAAATACTCAAAATTGACCCAAACCATAGCCAAACAATTATATTAAGTATAAAAACAAGAAAAATTATTTGTGATTGGACTTGTTATGAAAAAGACATCTCATATGCATTGAAAAAGATAAATGATGATGATGAATCAGTTGGGCCTTTTTCTTCATTATCATTTTTTAATGATCCCGCTATACAAAAAAAAATAATTGGGGCCTATTCTTCTAAATATTATCCAACTAATAATTTTTTTAATAAAATCTTACCCTATAAAAAGCACAAAAAAATTCGTATTGCATATTTTTCACCAGATTTTTATAATCATCCTGTCTCAAATTTAATAGTTGAATTAATTGAAAAACATGATAAGTCAAAATTTGAAATATATGGATTTTCTTTGGTTAATTGGCCAGATAATGAAGTAAATATTAGGCTAAAAAAATCATTTACAAAATTTTTAAACGTAGAAGATATGCTTACAAAAGATATTGTTAGGCTTGCTAGAGAAATGGAAATTGATATCACGATTGATCTAGCCGGTTATTCTGGAGTAAAAGTTACAACTGACATTTTTGCTATGCGAACAGCTCCGATTCAAATTAATTTTCTAGGCTTTCCCGGCACATCAGGAGCTGATTATTTTGATTACATTATTGCTGATCCAGTTACGATTCCAAAAAATTATCAAAAACATTACTCTGAGAAAATTTTTTATCTTGATATATGTTTTCCAATTGATACAAAAAAAGTTAGCGTAAAAAATACCTTCAATAGACAATATTTTAATTTGCCAATTAATTGCTTTATATTTTGCTGTATAAACAATAATTATAAATTTAACCCTTTTATTTTCAATAGCTGGATGAAAATATTGAGCAAGGTTGATGACAGCATACTTTTTTTACGTGCCGATAATGACTTAGCGAAAGATAATTTAAGAAAAGAAGCAATTACAAAAAATATCGACCCCAATAGGTTAATCTTTGCTAAAAAACTTGATTATCCGATGTACATTGAGATGCTTAACTTGATGGATTTATCTTTAGATACATACCCTTTCAACGGTATGTCTTCTTCTTGCGATGTCTTATGGTCTGGTTTGCCGATATTAACTTTAATGGGTGATGCTTATTCATCAAGAGGATGTTCGAGTCTTTTAAATTCGGTTAAATTAAATTCACTAATAACACACTCTATCGATGAGTATGAGAAACTAGCCATCGAGCTTGCAACAAACCCAAAAAAACTTAAAGAACTAAGGGGAAAAATAATTAACAAGTCATCACCAGATATATACAACATGAATAAGTTTACTAAAAAAATTGAAGACGGTTATAAAAAAATTTATGATAGATGCCAATTAAATTTACCTCCTACCCACATTAAATGAAGGATTTTAAATCCATCTTGGCAACATTTGCAAAAGTAAGTCATATTAAAGAAATTAAATTATTTGATAGTCATGGTCATGAATGTGGTCATATTTTAAATGAACCGGGAGCTCGAGGTTCAATAAAGCTATATAACCACCTATTTCTTATTTTTGGAGAATTAAATATGGATGCAGCTATCGAAGGTTTAAAACTTTATTGTGAGCATGTTGAGGATGCTAAAAATAATCCAGGGAAACATCCTAATATTGACCGATTACTGGATATAATTAAAACAAAAGAAGTTTTTAAAATAGAAATTATTTAAAAATAGTTGCTAAAAAATTGTGAGCTAGGGTGCCCTTCTTGTGCTTTATTTAATAAAGTTTCTGAGTAAGAAGTGCTTGAAAACAAGCATAAAATCAATAATGTTAATTTAAAAACCAGTTTCATTAATTAGACAACTATAAGTAAAAGGAGTATCGTTTACTAGTATATTAAATGAAATTTACTTAATTTATGACATTATTAAAACAACTTTTATCATTTTTATTGTTAGTAAGTATTTCTTTTATAGCTAATGCAGATGCTAACCCAGATGTATGGCCTTATATAAAAGATAGAATGTTTAAAGATAAGGTAATAGAAGAAGTTAACTTTTTAAAAATTGATGGTCCAAAACGTGCATCAAGTGGCGCACAGGTCCCAATTAATATTAAGATAACTCAAAAGAGTGGTGTCGAAATTAAAAAATTAATCCTTATCATCGATAGTAACCCTGTTCAACAAGCAGCAACGTATCATCTTACTAGCAACACTCAAGAACTTGATCTCTCAACAAGAATTAGAATGGAAACTGACTCATTTGTTCGTGTAGTAGGTGAAGACAGCAACGGAAAATTGTATATGAGTAAGGTTGCTATTAGAGCTTCGGGTGGTTGTAGTGGTTATATGAATAGCGCTGATCCAGAATTAACCAAAGATTTAGGGAAAATTTTAGTAAAGGCTAAAGAAAAATATTTAACAACCCGCATTAAACATCCTAATTTTACAGGATTACAAAAAGACTCAATTAATGGGTGGTTTGTACCAGAATGGATTGTAACTCAAGTTAGATATGACTTTAATGGTGAGTCCATTCTAGTTGCTGAGAACGGTATTAGTATGAGTCAGGACCCTTATCTGAAATTTAACTTCTCACCTACTGAATCTGGAACAATTACAGTCTCTGCTACTGATAGCAAAGGTCAAATTTTTCTTAAAACAAAAAGTATTTAAACTATCTGATAAGTTTAATTCTTGACTGAATCTCACTGTAAATACTTATAACTATTGGAATAATAGCAATTAAATTAAATATACCGAATATAATCAATATATTTATAAGGTAGTTTTTAAAATTAATAATAAGTGTATTTAACTCAATTAGTTTTAATTGATTAGCGTTTAAATCTTGTTTTGTATTACTAATTAACCTTTCAAGATCACATTTCTGATTAGACTCAATACAAAGGCTCATTTGCCTCTCATATTCCTCTAGAAAGATTTGATGAGAAAAATACTCATTAATCAACAAGAAAAGAGATAAAAAAAATCCAATAATTGCAAACAACCAAAAAAATTGTTTACTAAATTTCGATATCATTCTTTATCCTCTTCTAACTAATATAGTCAACTATACAATAACTAAACTATGTCACAATAAATTTTAATCCGGCAACTACTAAAACTATTCCCAAGGCCTTTTTCATATAATATTCATTCAATATCTTAATACCAAGCTGAGTTCCAATTAATACTCCTCCAAGCGCAGCAAAAGCATATAAAAATATTGTATTTGGTATCAAACTAACCGAAGTTATATTGCCCAAAAGACCTGATATTGAATTAAATAAAATAAATGCAGCTGCAGTTCCTGAGGCTCCCTTCACACTTGTCCATCCTAAAAAAACTATTAATGGGGATAAAAAAATACCACCGCCTGTACCTGTAAGTCCGGAAAGAAATCCAATAATAATCCCAGCGAATAAGCCCAACAAAAAATTTACTGATCGATCATATTTTTTCTTATAATATTTAAAAATATCAAATAAAAATTGAAAGCCAGCGAATACTAAAATGACTCCAACTAAAAGCCTATAAATTTCTGAAGGTAAATGAAGATAGCCTCCCAGAAAAGCTGCCGGAATTGAGCCTAACGCAACTGGTATAAAAACTTTAAGGTTGAATAATTTATTCTTTATAAAGCGATAGCTAGCAATAGACGATACGATTATATTTAGAACTAACCCGATAGGTTTAATCGAGCCAATTGGCGTTCCCATTAGAGACATAATTGCAATATAAGATGAAGCCCCTCCATGCCCAACAGACGAATATAATATCGCTCCAAAAAAAATTAATCCAGCTGTAACATAATCAGATAATAGGAATGTCATTTTAAGAATTTAAATACAAATTACTTTAATCAAAACAATTAATCAGTTCTTTATTATTTGATACCTTGAATTTTCCAACACTTTTTGTATTGTCATTTTGGTAATGAAAATACATATCAAATTGCCCTGAACTCAATATTGCCTGAGATAAATCATTTGGGATAACTTCATTCCTTCTCATAGTGCTCTGTCGAGTTGTTGTAATAAATTCGAACTTACCACTCTGAATTGCAATAGTTTGAAACCAGTTTCTAACAGTAAAAGAATGAATTGGTGGTGTCAGATTCTTATGGCCTTGTTGATATATTTTATAATGCTTATTCATATCAAAAACATTTTTACCTTGATTATAAAATAATATCTCGAAATACTTTTTTCTATCTTTCTCGTCATAATTTTTTCTACAAACTGCGGTTAATTTCAAGTACTTCTCATTAATTGGTGCAAAATAATTACCTGAAGTAAAATCTTTGAATGATTGCCCTGTTGCAACAGAAACGCTCGTTAACAAGAAAGAACATAAAAAATATTTTTTAAACATAAGAATTATTTTATCAAGTTTATTTCTATTTTAGTTAAAATAATTCTTCTTTAGATAAAAAACGCCACTTACCTTCAGGTAAATCACGCAATCTAACATTCCCGATTCTTACTCTTTTAAGACCATTGACTTTCAAACCAACTAATTCACACATTTTTCTTATTTGACGATTTCTACCCTCAATCAAAACAAAATTAAGCTGATCTTTATTTTGCCAATTTACTTTGGCTGGTTTGAGCTTGTATTCATCTAACATCAAACCATAATTTAATAATTTTAAATCTTCATCCACTATAGTTCCTTCAACCCTGACTAAATATTCTTTTTCAATATCAGCGCTTCCCTCCCCTATGATTTGTTTTGCAACACGTCCATCCTGAGTCAATACAAGCAGTCCTGATGAATCAATATCTAATCTTCCTGCTGGAGCTAGGCCATCTCTATTAAATATTGGGTTCCGCTTTGATGTGCTTTCTTGATTATTTAAATTATGGTAATTATCTGGAATGATTAAGCTTGATGCTGGTTTAAATTCTTTTTGATCATCTAAATGAGAAATATATCCGACTGGTTTATTCAAAATCACTGTTGCCTTAAGCGATTGGTTTTTACTTGCTTTTTTTAACAGCTCAACTTTCTGACTCCGAAGAGCTTTGGTTCCCAGTTGATCAACAACCTCCCCATCAAGTAAAACTAAACCTTGCTCGATATACTTATCTGCTTCACGTCTTGAGCAAAGCCCCAACTCAGACAATATCTTTGATACGCGTACTTGCTCCATAAGATACTCTTTTTATTTACTTACATTTAAAATTCTACTTAGATATTTCTGAAAGATGTTGGTGAAGAAATAAAGCTACCCGCGAGACACCGGTCATTGCCCAAAAGGATAAGGTTGCACCAGATATTCCATCAATTCTTTTATCTAGTTTATCATTATCCAACCCTACACCATTAAATTGTTTAGTGAACGCTGGGTATCGTACTTCCCATCCTCGACTTTCACGAAATGCTAACACTTTTATTTTTTCAATTTTATTGTTCTTAATAACAATACCAAACGTAATAGGCTCTGTTTTTCCAATCTCTTCTAATATCCATGCTGTTCTTCCTTCTTTTTCCCAATATTTTATTATTAATCCACCATAAGGATGGCCCAAAATAGTTGATACCTTTTCGCGAACATCGCCACTTAGTATGATTGAGCTATTTTCTGGAGGAGTATTTGTGAAAACTTCTAATATGAAATTTTCGTTTGTTTGATATATGCCGCGAGCAGATAAAGACGACACCGTTAGAAGTAACAGTATCGCAATTATTAATTGTGTATATTTATTTATGGCTGATGCCGATGCCATCTTTTTTTACTGTTATCAATTGCTTTCTGTATGGCAACACCGTTTTCTCGCTCCCATATTGCAAATCTATCTAGCATTGATTGGGATTTAGAAAGGTTAAGCCTTGCAGGTTTTGGCTTAGTATTATTGGTGCTATCAACAGATTTTAGTTCAGTATCTAATAATAAAACCTTAGACCGAATTAAAGATGATAACCAATTGATAGCACTAATAACAGATTTCCAAATATTTTTAGAAATCATAGCCCAAACCGATATTTATACCATCCCCACCGCCACTTACATAATCTTGGTCTTGGAAATCGATTTTAGCGACTACATTTTTATGAATCCAGTAATTTAAACCAATATCATATTGTTTATTTTCAGAATCAGATCCGCTATTAGCTGTATTATCGTACATACTATATCTTGCAAATATACCAACCTTATCGTTGATTCTGTATGAAGGTTCGAAATAGTAACCATCTTGCTCATCAGCACCTTTTGCTGCGACAGCATGACCTTGGATATCCCAGCGAGCATATAATGCTTTCAGTTGGAACTTATCTTTCTTAAAGATACCGTGAGTTTCAATTAATGAACCTCTTCCACAACCCTTAACTTCATCCTGACAGTAATCTGAAGCTTGATGGGTGGTTGCAGCTAATTCAATTCCTGGTATTGCTGTATATTTAAGTCTTGCTGTTACGCCTAAGTTATTAGCTTTAGCATTACCCACTTTTTGACGACCATCTCTTGGAGCATAACTTTTAGCGTCAGTTCCTTTTAAGGAAGATGTTAGAGCAACATCAAAATTTAGACCTGGCTTCAATTCTTTCGATACCATAACGCCGCCTTCCCACCAAGTTGATGGAACAATTTTTGCCTCTACATTATTTCGTTCTGTGCCATAAAATGTCGCTGGATCATGAGTTTCATTCATAATCCCGATTGGAAGTAAGAATAAACCCCCTGTAAATTGTGTTTTATCGTCATAGTCGTACTGAATATAGGCTTGTTCAAGCTCAACTTCACCAACTTTTCCTTCACCAGCAATACTATGCTCTACTTCAAGTTCTGAGAAGAATCTTAAATCATCACGGAATTCATGACCGAAGAATAAAACAAATCTATGAAAATCAATTTTATCAGTATCTGCTGTTCCAGCAGTATCACCTTCTAGCCAGTTACCATGAATTTCACCGTAACCGCCCCAATGACTTTTATTGGCTATCTTAATTTGTGCTTTTATTGCTTCATCTGTTGATACTGCAACATCTTCAACTGTGCCTTTTAATTTATTATTTTCAGCTTTTAAAATTTTAAGCTCTTGTTTCATCTCTTGCATCATGTCGTATATTTCGGCATTGCTTGGAGCTGCAACAGTACTAGCTGAGAATGTTCCAGCCACTGCTAAAGCGATTATGCTTTTTAAAGATTTTGTAATATTCACTTTTCTTTTCCTTAAGTTTTTAAAAATGTATGCTCTGTTAAGCGTTGGATTGATTATAACGCTTATTACTCATTATGTAAATAATAATCATTCTCATTTGCATTCTCATTCACATTGAAATTAAAATTAAAATTAAAATTCTAAAGTATTGATTTTAAATATATTTTTAGTGTTGTATCTTTACAACTATTGATATTAAATATCGAAGATATTAGGATTTTGAATTAATATTTAAACTAAAGGGACTTTGCTTTATGTTTCAACTATCTCGAAATCGTGAGTTATAATTACTGATTTTTCGAGCATAATGGAAGCTGAACAATATTTTGTGGCCGATAAGTTGATCGCTCTTTCTACAACTGAGGCATCTAAATCATTGCCTTCTAAGATAAAATGTATATGAATCTTTGTAAATACTTTAGGAATATTTTCTGATCTTTCTGCGCTAATTTTAGCCCTACAATCTTTTACATCTTGTCGTGATTTTTTTAAAATAGTTATGACATCATAGGATGTACAACCACCTAAACCGATCAGCAACATCTCCATTGGTCTCATACCAAGGTTTCTACCGCCAGATTCTGGTGCTCCATCCATAATAACTGAATGGCCTGATTCCGAGCTTCCTTCAAAACTTACTCCATCAAGCCATTTTATTGTCGCATTCACTTATAAAATCTCTAACAATTCAACCTCAAATATTAAGTCAGCATTAGGCGGGATTGCACCAGCAGCACCCCTACTTCCATAACCCATCTCGGATGGAATTAGAATAGTTCTGCTACCCCCAATCTTCATTCCATCAAAACCATCATCCCAACCTTTAATAACCTGACCAACTCCTAGAACAAAAGTGAAGGGTTCTCTTCGATCAAGTGAGCTATCAAACTTTTCCCCTTTTTTATCATTTTTTGTTGAATCATAAATCCAACCTGTGTAGTGAACAGAAATAGTCAAACCCTTTTCAGCTTCTCTTCCTTCGCCTACTTTACTATCTTCTATAACTAATTCTTGAATTTTGTCATCCATTTTTTTTGTGTCTCCTGTTGTAATTTCAATTGAAAAACTATTTGTAAAATACAACATTAAAATTAATAATAGCCATATTTTTTTATGCATAATTGAACCCTAATTTAATTATTTAAAAGCTTGAGCAATAAGAGCCTCTTGTAATCTATGAGAATCTTTAGCAGTTAAATCGTTCATAATAAAAATAAAAATTTTCATTTCTTTATTTTTATCAAGTAGAAAGCCAGCAATTGCATTCACATTCTTCATTGATCCTGTTTTAAAGTGTGCAGACTTTTTAAAAGATGAATAATTCATTCTTCTTTTTAAAGTACCGTCTATGCCTGAAATTGGAAAGGAAGCAAGTATTTCTGGCATTAAAGGGTCATGATATATCTTTTCCATAAACAACAAAAGCTGCTCTGAAGTTAAAACAGAGTTTCTTGATAGTCCAGCACCATTTTCAAAAACTAATCCCTGGTGAGGCAACTTATTTTCTTCAAACCATGCATGTACAAATTCATTAACTGATGATTCTAAAACAAGTAAATCAGTATTCTCAGCTAAAATAGTCAGCATGGTATTTCTAGCCATCAGATTTAGACTGTATTTATTCATATCTCTTACTACTTCACTTAATGGTCGAGAAGTATGTCTATATAAAAATTTCCAATTAGAATCTTGAATGTAAGTTGCATCTAAATTACCGTCAAATTCTCCTCCGTTAGCATTCCAAGTTTCTTTAAAAATTCTATAAAAATACTCGTTACTCTCAAGCGCTGATAAATCAATTTCTTTTACTCCACATTTTCGACTAAATTTTCCACCAAAAATAATCTTAGTTTTAGAAGCTTTTTTTTCAGTTCGGTAATTTAATTTACTTTTCCAATCAATACATCTGTTATTTGTAATTTTGACATTACTTTTAATATCAAAATGAGATAAGTCAGGATTAGAGTTAATTTTTAAATTACTATCTTTTACTGAAAATATAAAATTCATGGTATTACTTTGTATTACAACTGGGTGAGGCAAAACGTTATAAGCTCTCATTGGATCATTATCAAATAACTTTTCTTTCGAAGTCATCCCAAAGTAACTTAAATCTAGAATTAAATTTCCTTTTATCTTTTTTATTCCATTGCGTTGAATTTTTCTTATTGAATCTTCAAGATTGGCTATTGAGAACGTAGCATCCCCTCTTCCTTTAAAAATTAAATCTCCATATAAAGCATCATCAACGATATCTCCATTATGAAAAAAATCTGAATTCCATTTAAATTGTGGTCCTAATCTTTCTATAGCTATAAAAGTTGAAATTACTTTAGCTAGAGAGGCAGGGTTAAAAAATAATTTCTCATTATGCGCAACTAATGGTTCAGATTTGTCTGTAATATTTTTTACAACAAAAGTGAATGTATTAGGTGGGGCCTTATATTTTTGAATAATCTTTCTATATTCCAGAGGAATATCTGCAAAAGCCACAAATGGTATCAGACATATAATAAAAATTCTAAGAATATACATAGCTATATTCCTTTCTTAATAGCTTCAGAGGTAACTTTAACCATATGATGAGATTCTTTTTCAGAAATACAATAAGGTGGCATAAAATAAACGGTATTATTAATAGGTCTGATTAGAACACCCTTAGATATTGAATACTGAATAAATTTGTCCATATCAATTTTACGATCAACTTCAAATGCCCAGATCATACCAATATTCCTTAAATTTTTAATTGGTAGATTTTTATAATCAATCATTAGTTTATTAATTAAATTCGCTTTAATCTTATTATTCTTAAATACATCTTCCGTTTCAAAAATTGATAAAGTCCCTAATGCTGCGCTACATGCTAGAGGGTTCCCTGTATAACTGTGAGAATGAAGAAAAGCATCAGCTACATTGTCAGAATAAAAAGCTGAATAAATATTGTCATTTGTAAGCGTCACGGAAAGAGGAAGATAGCCACCAGTCAGTCCTTTTGATAAGCAAATAAAGTCTGGAATAATTTTTTCATACTGATGGGCAAACATTTTACCTGTCCTTCCAAAGCCTACTGCAATCTCGTCAATAATTAAATGAATTCTATATTGATCACACAATTCTCTTACTTTTTTTAGATAAATTGAATCGTAGATTCCCATACCTGTAGCACATTGAACAAGAGGCTCTATAATAATGCTTGAAATAACCTCATGCTTATCTTCAAATAATATTTTTAATAATCTTATTTTTTCTTCAATGAATTCTTCGGATGTTTGATTGACTTTTTTTAGTCTCAGATCAGGAGATGAAATTGAGAAATAAGGCTTCATTAAAGAGGCGTACTGCTTTCTAAATATAGGGATATCGGTTACAGATAAAGCACCAATTGTTTCACCATGATAACTATTCTCAAGATAAACAAATTTATTCTTTTTTGGTAAATCTACTCTCTTCCAATAATGAGAGCTCATTTTTAAAGCAATTTCTACGGCATTTGCCCCGTCACTACCATAAGAACAATGGCTTAACTTTGTGAGCTTACTCAATTTCCTTGATAACTTAATAACAGCTTCATGTGTAACCCCTGCAAGCATTACATGTTCAATTTTATTTAGCTGTTTAGTGATGTGCTGTTTAATTATTTTATTATTATGACCAAATAAATTTACCCACCAAGAACTAGTCACATCTAAATATTTTTTATCATTAAAATCAATCAACCAACTTCCTCTACCTTCTTTTATTGGTATCAGAGGAGTTTTTTCATGATGCTTCATTTGAGAGCATGGATGCCAAATATACTTCATACTTTCTTTAATATATTTTTTATTTTTCATAATCTAAGGAGCAGGATTCATTCGCTTTAAATGAACACAATCAATTTTTTCTAAAATATCATCTTGTAAGATTATTTTATATGCGGACATGTTTTCTTTTAACTGATTAATTGAGGTTGCACCAATAATAGTACTTGTTACAAACCATTGTCTATAAACAAAACTCAATGCTATTTGTGTTAATGATAAATTAAATTCTTTTGCTATATGAAAATAGTCTTCGACAGCAAGATTCACACCTGGTTTGCTATATCTTTTTGCATATCCAGGAAATAAATTAACCCTTCCAGATGACTCTGGATCTTGAATATACTTACCTGTTAAATGCCCAAATCCTAATGGCGAATAAGCAAAAAACCCTAAATTTTCTCTATATAGTATCTCGGTCAGTCCTAGCTCAACAATCCTATTTATCAAGCTAAAACTATTTTGAATTGAACAAATTAATGGTAATTTTTTTTCTTTAGCAATCCTAATAAATTCCATCACACCCCAAGGATGCTCATTTGATAAAGCTATATACCTTACTTTTCCATCATTAACTAACTTTATTAAACTTTCAAGCTGTTCTTCAATTGAAATCCATTGAATTTTTTTACTATTATTATATTCGTCCTTTGGTTCAAATTTATACTGTCCGAACATAGGGACATTTCTTTCTGGCCAATGAAAATAAAGTAAATCTACATAATCTGTTTTCATTCTCTTTAGTGAATTATTCACAGCTTCATTTATATTTTTCTCATCCAGAGATTTTGGCCCACCTCTAATCCAATCAATAGAACGTCTTGGTCCAGCTATTTTTGTTGATATAATTAACTCGTCTCTTTTTTTCTTTTTAACCCAGTTTCCGATAATTAATTCTGTGGCATTGCAGGTTTCTGGCTTTGGAGGAACGGGATACATTTCTGCAACGTCAAAACTATTAATGCCCTGGTCTAAGGCATAGTCTAACTGCTCAAATGCCTCTTTTTGGCTATTTTGATCTCCAAAGGTCATAGTACCAAGTGTTATTGGTGATACTTTTAACTCGGTATATCCAACTTTTTTATAATCTTTTTTTTCAAACATTTTATTTAAAAACAATTAGTTATGAATTATTTTCTATCCTTACCCTTGAATTTATCACTATTTGTCCCTATTATTAGCACTCTATGTCATTGAGTGCTAAATTTACTGAAAGACAAGATTAATTTTAACTTTTTAAAGAATACACTACTAGGAGAACTTACAAATGAAAATTCGTCCTTTACATGATCGTGTAATTGTAAAGCGTCTTGAAGAAGACAGAACAACTGCATCAGGTATCGTTATACCTGAAAGCGTTGAAGGTGAAAAACCTGATCAAGGAACAATACAAGCCATCGGGAACGGCAAAATTCTTGAAGATGGTTCAAGCCGTAAACTAGACGTAAAAGCTGGCGATAAAGTTCTTTTTGGGAAATATGCTGGCCAAGCAGTCAAGGTAGATGGTGAAGAGCTTCTTGTAATGAAAGAAGAAGACATCATGGGTATTGTTGAATAAATCTCATTAAATAATTATTAAATATACAATTGGAGAAAATAAATGGCAGCTAAAGACGTAAGATTTGGCGATGATGTTCGTCAGAAGATGGTTAAGGGAGTTAACACATTAGCTAATGCAGTTAGAGTAACACTTGGTCCTAAAGGTAAAAATGTTGTTTTAGAAAGATCTTTTGGAGCGCCGACAATTACAAAAGATGGTGTGTCTGTTGCAAAAGAAATTGAATTAGAAGATAAATTTGAAAATATGGGTGCACAAATGGTAAAAGAAGTTGCATCTAAAACTTCTGATAATGCTGGTGATGGAACAACAACGGCAACCGTTCTAGCTCAAGCAATTATTCGCGAAGGAATGAAGTCAGTTGCTGCAGGGATGAACCCAATGGATTTAAAAAGAGGTGTTGATAAAGCAGTAGAATCTACAGTAAATGAATTACATAAATTAAGTAAGCCATGTAATACGTCAAAAGAAATCGCACAAGTTGGTTCAATTTCAGCTAATTCTGACGTTTCAGTAGGTCAAATTATCGCTGATGCTATGGATAAAGTAGGTAAAGAAGGAGTTATTACTGTGGAAGATGGCTCTGGCCTTACAAACGAATTAGATGTTGTAGAAGGAATGCAATTTGATCGAGGATATTTATCCCCTTACTTTATTAACAATAATGATAGCCAAATTGCATTACTAGAAGAGCCTTTCGTACTACTTCACGATAAAAAAATATCAAGTATTAAAGACTTACTCCCTACTTTAGAGCAAGTCGCGAAAGCAAGTAAACCTTTACTTATTATTGCTGAAGAAATTGAGGGTGAAGCTTTAGCAACACTTGTTGTTAATAATATACGTGGCATTATAAAAGCAGTGGCAGTAAAAGCTCCTGGTTTTGGCGATAGAAGAAAAGCAATGCTAGAAGATATTGCTATCCTAACCGGGGCAACTGTAATATCAGATGAAGTTGGCCTTTCACTTGAAAATATAAAACTTGAAGACCTTGGTCAAGCAAAGAAAATCGAGGTAGGAAAAGAAAATACTATCATTATTGATGGCGCTGGAAAATCAGATGCAATTAAATCAAGACTTGGACAAATTAAAGCCCAAATTGAAGATTCATCAAGTGACTACGACAAAGAAAAACTTCAAGAGCGTATAGCAAAACTTGCTGGTGGTGTAGCAGTAATTAAGGTTGGTGCTACAACAGAAATTGAAATGAAAGAGAAAAAAGCGCGAGTAGAAGATGCACTTCATTCTACGCGAGCAGCAGTTGAAGAAGGAATTGTTCCTGGTGGAGGAGTTGCGCTTATTAGAGCTCTTGATGCAATTTCTAAAACTAAAGGTGATAATGCCGATCAAAATGCAGGTATTCAAATTGTACTGCGTGCAGTTGAAGATCCATTGCGCCAAATTGTATCTAATGCAGGAATTGAGCCATCTGTAGTGGTTAATAAAGTAATCGATGGTAAAGGTAACTTTGGGTTTAATGCTACAAATGAAACTTATGGTGACATGGTTGAAATGGGTGTATTAGATCCTACTAAAGTAACACGTTCAGCACTTCAAAATGCTGCTTCTGTTGCTGGATTAATGCTTACCACTGAATGTATGATTGCTGACCTTCCAAAAGAAGATGATGCTCCAGCTGGTGGTGCTCCTGATATGGGTGGTATGGGCGGTATGGGTGGTATGGGTGGTATGCCTGGAATGATGTAATTATTATGTTTAGTTAGTAAAAAAGGTCTCTTCTGAGGCCTTTTTTTATACCTGATAAAAATTATTTGCTGTAGCATTAGAACTCATGAATTCACCTCAAGTAAAAACAAAATTTTTAGAAACTCTTAATAAAGAACAAATTAAGGCAGTAACTATAGAAAATGAATCTGCTTTGATACTGGCTGGTGCTGGAAGTGGGAAAACCAAAGTGCTAACTTCAAGAATCTCTTGGCTTATTCATAATCAAATAACAAATCCAGCAGGATTGCTTGCCGTTACTTTTACGAATAAAGCAGCTAAAGAGATGTTAATGAGAGTAACTGATCAACTCCCGATACACACCAGAGGTATGTGGGTTGGTACATTTCATGGTTTATGTAATCGAATGTTGCGAATTCATCATAGAGAAGTAAAATTTCCAGAAACATTCCAAATTTTAGATAGCTCAGATCAATTATCAGCAATCAAAAGACTTATGAAAGTAATAAATGTTGATACCGAAACTTACCCTCCAAAAGAAATTCAATATTTTATTAATGGAAAAAAGGATGAAGGAATTAGGTCAAATCATTTTAAACCATATGATTCTCATACAAAAAAAATCAATGAAATTTATGGTGAATATGAAAAACAATGTCAACGTGAAGGAGTTGCTGACTTTCCAGAATTACTTTTAGCATGCTATGAATTATTAAAAAATAATCTCTCTATAAAAGAACATTACCAACAAAGATTTAAGCATATCTTAATTGATGAATTCCAGGATACAAGCGAGCTTCAATATAAATGGCTTAAATTATTAGCAGGCAAAGATAATTTTATATTCGCTGTGGGTGATGATGACCAATCTATTTATGCATTTAGAGGTGCAAGGGTTAGTAATATGCAGGACCTTGAAAAAGATTTTAAAATTAAAAAAATTATTAAACTTGAACAAAATTATCGTTCTAAAAATAATATCCTGAATGCTGCGAATGCAATAATAGATAATAATACAAACAGGCTTGGGAAAAATCTTTGGGCAGCATCTGGGGATGGTGATCCAATTCATCAATATGTTGGCATAAGTGACTATGACGAAGCTAACTTTATTTTGGACGAAATAAAAATGCTTCACCGAAGTGGGGTGAACTACAGTCAGATTGCAATTTTATATAGAAGCAATGCTCAATCTCGTGTTCTTGAGCATGCCATTGTTTCTAATAATATTCCTTATCGAGTTTATGGTGGTTTAAGATTCTTTGAACGTGCTGAGATTAAAAATGCACTAGCTTATCTCCGATTAATTTCGAATAAAACAGATGACAATGCTTTTTTAAGGATAATTAATTTCCCAACCAGAGGTATTGGTGCCAGAACAATAGAGCAGTTACAAGATCATGCGAAGGTAAACAATTGTTCACTATGGGAAGCTGCAAAGAAAATTGAATCTCAAAACGAAAATATCAAAAAAGGAGTGCCATTTTTTGTACAGTTAATTAAAAACTTAGAGGATGAAATTCAAGGAGTCTCTATTGCAGAATCTATAGAATCTATTATTACTCATTCAGGCCTAAAAGATCATTATCTAAAAGACAAAGATGGAATTAATCGTGTGTCAAACTTAGAAGAATTAGTTTCTGCTGCAGTGACTTTTATAAATACTACTGAAATTGAAAATGAAGCACTCACCTTAGTAGAATTCCTCAACTTTACCTCTCTAGAAAGTGGTGAGCTTCAAGCATCAGCTGGAGATGATGCTCTTCAATTGATGACCATTCATTCATCAAAAGGATTAGAATTTGATGTTGTATTTATAACTGGGCTTGAAGATGGCCTTTGTCCACACGAACAAAGTCTATCGGAAGCTGATGGTTTAGAAGAAGAAAGACGATTAATGTATGTAGCAGTAACGAGGGCTAAAAATAAACTTTATCTTACTTTGGCTCAATCTAGAATACTTCATGGTCAAACTAGATACAATATTCCATCGCGTTTCTTAGATGAAATTCCTGATCAACTTTTGAAGAGACTTAACTCTCTTAAAAAGCAAGACGTTATAACAAGCCCAATAAAAACAGCTCCTTACTCTGAATCTAAACACGAAATAAAGATCGGCTCTACAGTAATCCATCCAAAATTTGGTCAAGGAGTTGTGACTGGATACGAAGGGAATGAAAATGATCTACGTATTCAAATTAAATTCTCTACACACGGAGTGAAATGGTTGGCAATGGAATTTGCTAAACTTACTACGATTTAATTTTCAATGGCCCAAAAATATCTTTATAAGTGACATATTGGAATATAAACAATATCGAAATATAAGCAGTAAAAGATACCAGCAAAAAAAGACTTAATAAAAATGAGATGGAATTTTGGCCTAAAAATGATAAGGATGAAAAGAAAAGGCTTGCTAATAAAATAATAATAATAAAACTTCCTGTGAAAATAGCCCACCCCAATAAAAGTGGTATAGAAAAGATTAATGTGCCAGCTAAACTTGATTTAACAGATTTTATGAGGCCATATTTATTATAAACAATTAGTAAAGGCGAGAACCATGTTGCCATAAAAAATGGTATTGAGATCAGGATAAGTTTAGTCAAAATAGGGAGATATTTTTCATTAAGCTCGCTATATGACTTGATATCCTCATTAATTCCCCCTTCAGCATAAAATACAAATGATACTAAGGTCGCAAAAATAAAACAGGACCCCCCTAAAGAAAAAAGAGGTCTAAATCTAATTTTTAATAAGTTAAAAATTCTTTGAAAATTAAAATCTCTCTTTTCATCTAATTCCCTATAAAAATGAATATAAATCAAAACTATGAATGGCCAAAGAAAAATCGTAATTGGTGAAAAAACTTTTAGGACTGGCAGTATCGGGATAAATAAAAATATTGTTAGGTATAACATCCCTAAAAATAAAGATTGTCTCACTGATTGTCTAAATAAAACTAAACAACTATATATCCAGTTTTTTACTTTAATTAGCATAATTTTTCATAGCCTGACGATCAAGTAAAATATCTTTAAAATGCTTTGGGTCTTTTATAGATGTAATCTCGCCCTCTTTCGCATTATAAAAATCTTCTAATCTAGATAGCCAAAACCTAAGAGCCGCCAACCTCAAAGCGACATTCAAATATTCTTGCTCATTATCTGTAAGCTTTCTTTTTGATTGGTATCCTTTGATAAACTCCAAGAACATTGATTTATTAATTTGTCCATCCTGATCTATGCACCAGTCATTAATAGCTATCGCAATATCATATATAAATTTCTCATTGCAAGCATAATAAAAATCAATAAAACCAGAAACCTTATCATTTAAAAAAAGAACATTATCCTTAAAAAGATCTCCATGAATAATGCCTTCAGGAAGTTCAACTTTATCCATTTCTTTATGGTAATTAATTTCCAATTCTAATATTCCCTGATCTTCCAAAGATAAATATTTTTTAAGGTTTAAATACATATCGGACACCCAATCTAAGCCCCTAGTATTTTTATTTAATTGTGAAAAATTATTTGCTATTAAATGTAACTTCGCTAAATATTGACCTACTAAATAACAGCTCTTAGGGCTCCTAATAGCTTTTTCTTTTCCATCTAGAAAAGAGACCATTAATGCAGGCTTGTCTTTTAACAAGCCTAATGCTTGTCCATTTTTATTTTCAATAGGCCTAGGACATAAAAAATTTTCTTTAGCTAAATAAGTCATTAGGTCTATATAAAATGGGAGTTCTTCAATATTATTATGCTCAAAAATGGTCAGAATATAATTTGAATGGGCCATCTGGATTAAGTAGTTAGAATTAGTAACGCCAGAAGAAATACCTTTAAAATTAACAAGATCTTTAAAGTTAAATTTCTCAATCCAATCGTTAAGATCACTTGAGTTAATAGATGTATAAACAGCCATAAATTAAAAAAGGGGGGTTATCCCTTTTTCTTAGAAAATTATTAAAATTCGAATATTACCCATTGAGGAACAATTAAAGGCTCTGAAATATTGTCCACTCTTGACCATCCACCAACTGCACTTTCTTTATAAAGATAATAAGGCGTTACGCCCTCTAGAGTTATTTTAACCATATATAGTTGCCCGTTAATTCGATACTCTTCTATCGTGCTTTCGCCGTCTTTTGTTATTGTAATTTCAGGCTCATCTGTATAATCAGACTCAAAACTCGATGGCGGCGAAGTAATCTCATCTAATATCTGAGTTTCCTCTGCAAAAGAGATATCCCAAATTATTAAATAAAGAACAAGTAACGACAATTTTAAGAACTTAAACATTTAATATTCCTTTAAGCATAACCTTAATTCTATCAAAATCTGACATAATCACAAAAGCAAGTTGATGTTAAAATAGAAAAAATAAACTAATCTAATACGTTAGTTTATTCATGAAAATGAATTAAGCAATCAATATTATGAAAACATTATTATTAGTAGATGGTTCCTCATATTTATATAGGGCTTTTTATGCATTACCCGACTTAAAAAATAAAGAAAATCACCCCACAGGGGTTATCTATGGTGTTCTAAATATGCTTCGCTTGACTCATAGTCAATTTCCATCTGATTATAGTGTCTGCATATTTGATGCAAAAGGAAAAACCTTTCGTAATGACATATATAGTGATTACAAAGCTAATCGACCCAGAATGCCAGAAGAGTTAGCAATTCAAATAGAGCCGCTTAAAAAAGCAATATCAGCAATGGGATGGCCGATGATGATAAAAGATTCTGTTGAGGCTGATGATGTTATTGGGACTCTTTCAAAGAAAGCAAATGCTAATAAAATTAAAGTTATTATTTCTACTGGCGATAAAGATCTTGCCCAGCTTGTAAATAAAGAAACTACATTAATTAACACAATGACCAACGAAAAGCTTGATATCGATGGTGTTAAGAATAAATTTGGCGTCCCTCCTTCACTGATAATAGACTATCTAACAATAATTGGAGACAAAGCTGACAACGTACCAGGTATAGAAAAAGTAGGTCCTAAAACTGCGCTAAAATGGTTAAATGAGTATAAATCACTTGAAAAAATTGTTAAAAATTCTGATATGTTTGAAGGCGTCGTCGGAGAAAATCTCAGAAAAGCAACTGACTGGCTTCCAACTGCAAAAGATTTAATTACTATTAGGTGCGACTTAGATATAAACGTTAATTGGGATGAGTTTATAAGAAAAAATCCTGATAATAAAGTTTTAGAAGAAATCTATAAAGAATTTAACTTCTCGAGGTGGCTTCAAGACCTTCAACAGAAAAATTCTAATGAAGGTTTAGTTATTGAAAATAATACAAAGAATATCGAATCAACAACTAAGGTTTCTAATTTTAATAATAAAAATGCTTACGTCATAATTAATGATGAACAAACTTTAAACAAATGGGTTGAGAAGATTAAATTAGAAAAATTTGTTGCAATTGACACTGAAACGGATTCCTTAAATGTTATGTTGGCTAATTTAGTTGGCATATCAATGTCAATCGAATCTGGTTCAGCAGCATATATACCTCTAAAACATCAAAGTTCAGATAATTTTACTCAGTTAAATTTAGATTTAGTAATTAACAGAATGAAACCTATTTTAGAAGATCCTAACATTATTAAAGTTGGTCAAAATATCAAATATGACGCACATATTTTTCTTAATTACGGGATTAACCTTAAAGGTATTGATGAAGATACAATGCTAATGAGCTATATTTTGGAAAGTAATCAAAGTCATGGTATGGATAAATTAAGTAAACGATATCTAGGGCATGATTGTATAAGTTATGAATCTCTTGTAGGTAAAGGGGTCAAACAAATTACTTTTGATCAAGTATATATTGAAGATGCTGCTCCATATGCAGCAGAAGATGCAGATGTTACCTTACAACTATTCCAACATTTTAATGCCCTTTTAAAAGAAAATAAAAGTCTTCTTAAAGTATACAAAGAAATCGAGATTCCTTCTATGCAAGCACTTATTCAAGTTGAAAGAAATGGGGTACTTATAGATTCAAAAATATTACAAAAGCAAAGTCATGAAATTGGAGAAAAGTTAATGGACTTAGAAAAAGAAGCCCTTATTCTTGCTGGCCAGCCTTTTAATTTATCATCGCCTAAACAACTCCAAGAAATACTTTTTGAAAAGTTAAAAATAAAACCTCTAAAAAAAACACCGGCCGGGACTCCATCCACAAGTGAAGAAGTTCTTCAGACATTAGCTCAAGACTATCCGCTACCTAAATTAATTTTAGAGCATCGAAGTCTATCTAAACTTAAAACCACATACACAGACAAATTGCCAAGAATGATTAACCAAAATACTGGTAGGGTTCATACTAGTTATAATCAAGCTGTCGCAATTACTGGAAGACTAGCTAGCTCTGATCCAAACTTACAAAATATTCCTATCCGAACTACCGAGGGCAGAAAGGTAAGAGAAGCATTTATTGCCCCAAAAGGATCAATGATAATGTCTGCAGATTATTCTCAAATTGAATTGAGAATAATGGCACATTTTTCAAAAGACAAACGCTTAATTCAAGCATTTAATAATAATGAAGATATTCATAGAATTACAGCCGCCGAAATATTTAACACTTCCTTAGAAAATATTTCAAATGAACAAAGAAGGTATGCCAAAGTAATTAATTTCGGACTTATATATGGTATGAGTCCATTCGGTCTTGCTAAAAGTCTTAATATTGAAAGAAGTGCTGCACAAAATTATATTGAACGTTATTTCACTCAATATCCCTCTGTTAGAGAATACATGGAAGATGCAAAGCAAACAGCCAAAGAAAAAGGATATGTTGAAACTTTTTTTGGGAGAAGACTATGGCTCCCTGAGATTAATGGCTCTAACGGAATTATGAGGGCTGCAGCAGAAAGGGCTGCAATTAATGGGCCAATGCAAGGTACTGCAGCAGATTTAATTAAATTAGCTATGATTGAAGTTCATAATTGGATTGAAACAGAATCTAATATTCAGGGAAAAATGATTATGCAAGTTCATGATGAACTTGTTTTTGAGGTTCCTGAAAGTGAAGTAAAAATTTTTCAAAAAATAATTCCTAAATTGATGGAAAAAGTTGCCACATTATCTGTTCCATTAATTGCTGATATTGGAGAAGGTAATAATTGGGAGCAGGCTCATTAGTATTGCAACACAAATGGTTGAGGCCGATATAATTCAGAAAAAAATTCATGCTGTGATTATAGGTGATGAAATCCTATCAGGAAAAAGAGAAGATAAGCATCTTGCGTATTTAATTAAAACATTAAGAGGCTATGGTCTAAATATTTCAAGAGCAGACTATATTCCTGACGATCCAGATACAATTAAAAAAACTATTGAAAGTAAAATTGAAGAAATTGTTTTTTGTTTTGGCGGAATCGGGGCTACGCCAGATGACCATACAAGAAAAGCTGCTTCACTTGCGCATAAACAACCTTTAGAGCAACATGGACAAGCAAAAGTTCTCATAGAAAAGCAATTTGGTGATGGAGCCTACCCAAAAAGAATTCTGATGGCAGACCTTCCCCGATATGCTCACATTATTCCAAATACAATTAATAATGTCCCAGGATTCTTTATCGATCATCATTATTTCATGCCAGGATTTCCAGAAATGGCTTGGCCAATGATAGATTGGGTAATTAAAAATCAATATGATTTTTTAATAAATTTAAAGAATATAGAGGACCAATCAATTTGGTTGGATGATGTTAGTGAAAGTAAATTAATTGACACAATGCAAAAAATTCAAAAAGAACATGAGTACATCAAAATATATAGTCTCCCTAAATTAAGACCGAAAAAAACACTAGAACTTGGAATAAAAGGACACTCTGAATCTGTTAATAAAGCAATGAAAGATCTCAAGAAAAATTTAAAAAAACTAAAATATGATTGGCGAGAAAATTAAACTTTGATTATCGCCTAATTGATTATAAAATAGGCACTCATTTATTATTAAAATTTTTAGAATATGCAAATAGGGTCCCATAAACTTAAAAATAATTTGATTTTAGCCCCAATGGCTGGTGTGACTGATCGACCATTCCGCATGTTATGTAAACATTATGGTGCTGGTATGGCGGTAAGTGAAATGGTTACTTCAAACTCACTTCTTTATGGTAGTGAAAAAACTCTTTTAAGAGCAAATCATGAGGGGGAAGTTTCACCCATTTCTGTTCAAATTGCAGGAGCTGACCCAAAAATGATGGCAGAGGCTGCAAAATTTAATATGAATAAAGGTGCTCAAATTATTGATATCAATATGGGGTGTCCTGCAAAAAAAATATGCAATGTTATGGCAGGTTCAGCACTCCTTCAAAAAGAAAAATTAGTTGAAAAAATTCTTAAGGCAGTAGTTAAATCTGTTGATATACCTGTAACTCTCAAAATAAGAACAGGATGGGATAAAGAAAATAAAAATGCTTCTAGAATAGCAAAAATAGCAGAAGATTCAGGCATACAAGCTTTATCAATGCATGGTAGAACAAGAGCTTGCTTATATAAAGGTGATGCTGAATATGACACTATTGCTAATGTTAAGCAAATGATAAGTATTCCAGTTATAGCTAATGGAGATATTACGACTCCAGAAAAAGCAAAGTTTGTTCTTGAATACACAAAAGCGGATGGCGTAATGATTGGTCGAGCCGCACAAGGCCGACCATGGATCTTTAGAGAAATTGAACATTTTTTAAAAACTGGTAAACATATGGCTAGACCAACCATCACCGAAATAGAAACAACTACAATTCAACATGTAAGTGATCTATATGATTTTTATGGGGCGGAGAGGGGTCATAGAATTGCGAGAAAACATATCTCTTGGTATACCAAAGGACTTAAAAACTCAGCTCAATTTAGATTCAATATGAATCAAATTGATGGCACCACTCAACAAATTGAATATATTGAACAATATTTTGATGAATTAAGAAAGCTTGATAAATATATTACATATGAAAATTCTGAAAATGAACTTGGGCTTGTTGCTTAATGAGTAAAGCTAATTTATCTAATGATATTGATATTCTCTTAGATCAATACTTTAAAGATTTATCTGGAGAAAACCCTAATGGTGTTTACGATATGGTGATTCAGTCCGTAGAAAAACCTCTTTTACTTTACATTATGAATCTTGCAGAAGGTAACCAAAGTAAAGCTGCAGATATTTTAGGTCTTAATAGAAATACACTTAGAAAAAAACTTAAATTACATAAAATTGAAACATAAGATGATTAAAATAAGCAGAGCCTTAATTAGCATTTCTGATAAATCAAATATTTTAGGATTGGCCACTATATTACAAGACTTAAATATTGAAATTATTTCCACAGGTGGAACTGCAACCCTCTTAAAAGAAAATAATATTAAAGTAACTGAAGTTAGTAACTATACTCAATTTCCTGAAATGCTTGATGGTCGAGTTAAAACTTTACATCCAAAAATTTATGGGGGGATCTTGGCTCAAAAAGATAACCCAAAACATATAGAGACACTTAAGGAAAATAGTATTCCACAGATTGATCTTGTTATTGTCAACCTATATCCCTTTGAATCAACAATTAGTAACCCTAAATGTAATTTAGAATTAGCAATTGAAAATATTGATATTGGGGGCCCCACGATGATTAGAGCTGCTGCAAAAAACTTCAAAAGTGTTGCTGTGTTAACTAACCCGAATGAATATGATAATTTTTCTAAGCAATTAATAGAGAATAAAGGAGGACTCGAGGAATCATATCGATTCAAACTTGCTCAAAATGCTTTTTCATATACAGCACATTACGATAAAATTATTAGTGACTATCTCTCAAAAAATGATAAACAGATAAACTTTCCTAAAACTTTAATTCAGAGCATGAATAAGAAAATAGATATGCGCTATGGAGAAAACCCTCATCAAGAAGCTGCTTTTTATGCTGAGCCACAAATCCAAAATGGTGCTCTTGCAAATTTTAAACAAGTTCAAGGCAAAGAGCTATCGTTTAATAATTTGAATGACTCAGATACGGCATGGGAGTGTGTTAAATTATTTTCTACCCCCACTTGCGTAATCGTAAAACACGCAAACCCTTGTGGTGTATGTTCTGCTAAAACAATAAAAGATGCTTATGAAGGTGCTTTCTCAACTGATTCAACTTCTGCATTTGGTGGCATTATTTCAATTAATAAAAAAATGGATTCAGAAACTGCAAAATTAATTATGAATCAATTTGTTGAAGTAATTATTGCTCCCAGCTATTCAGAGGAAGCATTAAATATTTTTAAATCAAAAGAAAATATCAGATTATTACAAGTTGAAATTAATACATTAGAAAATCAGTTAGATTTCAAAAAAATTGGTGGGGGGTGGTTAGTCCAAACAAGTGATAATCACAAACTAAATATTAATAAATGTAAAGTTGTGACTAAATTAAAACCTAGTACTGAACAGTTAGAAGATTTAAATTTTTCTTGGGAAGTTGCACGACATGTTAAATCTAATGCAATTGTTTTTTGTAAGGATAAGAAAACTCTTGGGGTTGGTGCGGGACAAATGAGCAGAGTTGATAGTACACGTATTGCTGCAATAAAAGCAGAAAATGCCAATATATCCTTGACTGACAGCGTAGTAGCCTCTGATGCATTTTTTCCATTCAGAGATGGTATTGATGTTCTTGCAAGTTATGGGGCTAAATGTGTTATTCAGCCTGGTGGTAGTGTTAAAGATGATGAAGTCATTGAAGCAGCTGATGAACTTGGGTTAATAATGATATTCACTGGTATAAGGCACTTTAAACATTAAATATGAAAGCTCTAATAATTGGTAATGGGGGTCGCGAACATGCACTTGCATGGAAAATAGAACAAAGCCCACTTGTTAAAAAAGTTTTTGTTTCTCCAGGTAATGGCGGGACTGCCTTAGAAGAAAAAATAGAAAATATCAATATTGATATCAATGATATAAATCAATTAGTTTTATTTGCAAAAAAAGAAAAAATAGATCTAACAATTATTGGCCCAGAAGTTCCTCTTTCTAAAGGAATTGTAGATACATTTATAGAAAACAAACTAAAAGTTTTTGGTCCGAAAAAATTAGCAGCTCAGCTTGAAAGCTCAAAAGATTTTGCAAAATCTTTTATGGAGCGCCATAAAATTCCAACAGCAAAATATAAAACATTTACGAATATTAAAAATGCTCATAAATATATTAATAAAGAAGGTGCTCCGATTGTAATTAAGGCAGATGGGTTAGCTGCTGGAAAAGGGGTAGTGGTTGCAATGACCACTCAGGAGGCCTTGGCTGCAGTAGATTCAATGCTCGAAGATAATTTATTTGGCGATGCAGGGGCTAGAGTTGTTATTGAAGAATTTTTAATAGGGGAAGAAGTTAGTTTTATTATTATATGTGATGGAAATTCCATTCTCCCTTTAGCATCAAGCCAAGATCATAAAAGACTATTAGATTCAGACTTAGGTCCTAATACAGGCGGTATGGGTGCTTATTCACCTGCTCCTATTGTCACTCCAGAATTACACAAAAAAATTATGGATGAAGTCATTGAACCCACTATTAAAGGTATGAGAAAAGATGGCATAGAATTTACAGGTTTTTTATATGCCGGTTTAATGATTGATAAAGATAATAATGTCAAAACACTTGAGTTCAATTGTCGAATGGGCGACCCAGAAACACAACCTATTCTTTTTAGGCTTAAAAGTGATTTATTTGAAATACTTTTAGCTGCAGCAAATAAAGATGTTTCAAATTACAAAGCTAAATGGGATGAAGGTGTGGCAATAACTGTTGTCATTGCTGCAGAAAATTACCCTAATCAACCTAAAATTAATGATGAAATATTTAATCATAATCATAATCATAAAGATTCCTATATATTTCATGCTGGCACAGTATTAAAAAATAAAAAAATTTATACAGCTGGTGGGAGAGTTCTTGGGGTAACAGCAAAAGGAGATTCATTAAAGAATGCTCAGGAACAGGTCTATGCTTTAGTTAAAAAAATTAAATTTAATGGTATGCAATATAGAACAGATATTGGTCAAAAAGCATTAAAGAAAGACTTGTGAAAAATCATAGGCTAGCTCGCTTTATTCGTCGAGGGGGTATTATCGCCTATCCGACTGAGTCATGTTTTGGTCTTGGTTGTGATCCTAGAAATAGAAAAGCAATAAGCAAAATTATTAAACTTAAAAAAAGATCTCTTAATAAAAACTTTATCCTTATTGGCTCTTCAACAAAACAATTTGATTATTTTATAAATCCATTCAATGATACGACAAAAAAAAATTTATTTTCTAAATGGCCAGGTCCACATACATGGCTTGTAAATACAAATAATCGGTGCCCTAATTGGCTAAAAAGTAATTCTAAGATAGCATTAAGAATTCCATCTTTTTCTAATTGTCAGGCTTTAATTAAATCAATTGATATGGCTATTACATCTTCAAGTTTAAATTTAAGCGGAAAAATCCCTCTAAAAAATTATAGGGATGTTTGTAGGTTTCTTCCTAATCAAGTTAAACTAATTAGTGGACGAGTAGGAAAAAATAAAAGCCCTTCAGTTATTCAAGACTTTAAAACTAAAAAGATTATTAGACCATAATGACTAATGAAATTAATAAAAATGCAGTTAAAAATTACTTATTGGACCTTCAATCAGAAATTGTTGAATCTTTACAATTAGTCGATGGGAAAAATTTTTTAATTGACTCCTGGCAAAGAAAAGAAGGTGGTGGTGGAACAACATCTATATTAGAAGATGGGAATGTATTTGAGCGAGCTGGCATTGGGTATTCATACGTTACTGGCTCCAAACTTCCAAAGACAGCTACTGATGCTCACCCTGAAGTAGAAAATAGAAAATGGGAAGCTATGGGCGTTTCTTTAGTTTTTCATCCAGGCAATCCTTTTGTTCCAACTGTGCATATGAACGTAAGGTTTTTTATAGCTTCAAAAGATGGGGAATCAGATATTTGGTGGTTTGGTGGTGGAATAGATCTTACTCCGTATTACCCTTTTAAAGAAGATGTTATTCATTTCCACCAAACGCTTAAAAATACTTTAGATCCTTTTGATAAAAAACTTTATCCTAAGTTTAAGAGAAATTGTGATGATTATTTTCTACTTAAACACAGGAATGAAGCCCGAGGAATTGGTGGTATCTTTTTTGACGATTTCACTGATAATAATTTTGAATATTGCTTTGAATTAATAAAAGCTATTGGAAGTACCCTCACTAAGGCTTATTTACCAATTGTACAAAAAAGAAAAAATACCAAATTTAGAAATAAAGAGAGGGACTTTCAGCTCTATCGAAGAAGTCGATATGTGGAATTTAATTTACTACAAGATCGTGGGACTCTATTTGGAATTCAATCAAAAGGAAGAGTAGAATCTATATTGATGTCTATGCCACCATTAGTTAAATGGTCCTATGACTGGAAAGCCAAAATAGGAAGTGCAGAGGAAAAATTATATACTGACTTTCTTCCCCCTAAAGATTGGGTTTAAATTATGTTAAAAAAACTTTTTAGAAAAAAAAATATTAATTTTACGTCTGATGAAAAATTAAATCGCTGCCTAACTTCGTTTGATTTAACTCTCCTTGGTATTGGCTGCATTATTGGTACAGGAATTTTCGTTCTGACTGGAATTGCGGCAGCGAATCAAGCTGGTCCTGCTGTAATTTTATCATTTTTAGCCTCTGGTTTTGCTTGTGCTTTTGCTGCTCTTTCTTATGCGGAGCTATCATCCTCTGTTGGAGGATGTGGAAGTGCTTATGGCTATACTTATGTAGCTTTCGGTGAATTTATTGCATGGATTGTTGGATGGATACTCCTAATGGAATATGGTATGTCCATTGCTGCTGTTGCTAATGGATGGTCCGGCTATTTTAATAATGCGCTTATTGCAATGGGTATTGGATTACCTGATATCCTAACAAAACCACCAAGTTTAGGGGGAATAATAAACCTTCCCGCCTCTATAATTATTTTAATGATTATGTCTTTACTAATTATTGGAGTAAAAGAAAGTGCAAAATTTAACAAGGTGATGGTAGCTGTTAAAGTTTCCGCAATCTTAATCTTCATTGCACTTGCTGTATTCAATGTTAACCCAGAAAATTGGAGCCCTTTTATGCCTTACGGTTGGTTTGAAACACTTCCTAATGGTAAAACAGTTGGAGTTTTAGCTGGGGCATCAATTGTCTTTTTTGCATACGTCGGTTTTGATGCAGTTTCAACAGCTGCAGAAGAAGCTATCAACCCTCAGAGAGATCTGCCAAAAGGAATAATTAATTCGCTATTATTTTGCACTATTATTTATATTATTGTGGCAGCTCTGTTAACAGGAGTTGTTCCCTATCAAGAACTTAATGTTTCTTCACCAGTGGCATTTGCTTTATCAAAAATTGGTTTCCCATGGGCTTCTGCACTTGTTTCTATTGGTGTTATTGCAGGTCTTGCAACGGTAATGCTTGTTTTATATTATGCACTGACAAGAATTATCTTTGCAATGAGTAGAGATGGTCTACTTCCTATCGGCCTTAGTTCCGTCAACCAAAAAACTCAAACCCCAATCAAAACTATTTTAATATGTGGTATTTTTATATCTATAGTAGCTGGCTTTACATCTTTAGGTACGCTAGCAGAAATTGTCAATATCGGAACTTTATCCGCTTTTGTAATTGTCTGTTTAGGGGTAATTTTTTTAAGAAATCATAGCTCAACAGATAAAAATACTTTTAGGAATAAATGGCATCCTATTGTGCCTGTTTTAGGAATTATTTCCTGTAGCTCACTAATGATATTTTTACCTATACTTACTTGGATAAGATTTCTTATTTGGATATTAATAGGTATCGGGATGTACTTTATTTATTCTTACCGAAATAGTAAGTTAAATTAAACTTTTATTTTTAAATAACTTATTAATTCTTGAGGTGAGTATATTGCAGGTAAGCAAGTCTGGTTCTGACATAAATATGCAACGCCGCCTTTTTTATAAGGTCTGTCATTAGCCAATACACTAACCACCTCTCCTCCTTTTAAATAAATAATTATAATATTATTAATTATTTTCGTAGAAATTTGTTTTTTCCATTCCTTAATCTCTTCATCACCCCCTCTTATATAAACTATGCTTTTTTGTTCGAGATAATATATATATGATCTAAGTAGGCTTGGGTATGACTGCCCATTATCTCTTACCCTATCATTCCAATTTAGCAATGCTTTCTCGGCTGAATCTGCATAAGAATAATCAGAGGTAATTTGAGATAGTTTTTGTAACGCAAGGCAAGCTAATCCATTCCCGGATGGTATCGCATTATCTTCTGCAATCATTTGCCTATCAAATAAAGATTCATGTTCGTGTTCCGTAAAGTAATAAGCTCCATCTTCAGACTGAAATTTTTCTTTTATGATATCTCCTAGTTTAATTGCATGATCTAAATCACTTTCTCTATAGTTGGTTTGGATAGATTGAATCAAGGTATCTAGTAAAAAAGCGTAATCATCAAGATAGCCATTTAATAAAGCTTTTTTATTAACATAAATTGATTTAAGTTTTTCATCTATAAATAAATTATTTATAATAAAATCAATTGTTTCCTGAGCCAATTTTATCCATTTTGGCTCATTAAAAGTATCTCCGGCTATTAAAAGACTTTTTATAAGGAGAGCATTCCATGAAGTTATAATTTTTTTATCAGTTGTGGGTTTAGTTCTAGCCTGCCTTATTATATTTAGTTTTTCTCTTATATCCTTGCATTTTGCAACCCCATCAAAACTTTTTAGATTTAAATGCCATGTTTTTCCTTCGTAGTTTGGCTCCCCATCTAAATAAAACCACTTAGAAAGCTCTAAGAATTCATCAGGTGTTAAATTTTCTTTTAATTCTCCTAAAGACCAATTATAGTAGGCTCCTTCCTCCATATCACCTTCCTCATTCTTTGAATCTGCATCCATTGAAGCAAAAAAACCACCGTCTTGGGATTGCATCTTTTCAGTCAGCCATTTAATTGTTAGGTATATTGAGTCATTAATTTTTTTATCTTTACTAGATTGATACATCAAAGAATATAGCTCTATTAACTGTGCACTGTTGTAAAGCATTTTTTCATAGTGAGGAATGGTCCAATCAATATCTACACAATACCGAAAAAATCCTCCTTCAATATGATCGAATAATCCCCCTTGCAACATTTTTTCAAAACTTAACTTAATAATTTCTTTTGCTTCTGGAAAATTTTGATCAATTAAAAATCTCATTACAGGCTCATTTGGAAACTTTGGTGCCCCGCCTAAACCGCCATTATCTCTATCAAAGTTTTTAGATATAACAATAATTGTTTTTTGAATATCATCTTTACTAAAATTTATTAGCTTAGATTTTTCTGGCTTCATTGAATTTATAATTTCTTTTAATTGCAATGTCTGCTTACTTAGAGTTTCTTTTTCTTTGTGAAAGAATTCAGATAGTCTCGTAATTAACTGTGGAAAAGCTGGCAAATTATGTTTTGGAGATTTTGGGAAATAAGTACCTATGTAGTAGGGTTCTTGATCTGGTGTAAGGAAAACACTTAAAGGCCAGCCACCAGGTCGTCGTGAGAAAATATAATGTGCTGTCTGATATATTTGGTCTATATCGGGCCGCTCCTCCTTATCAACTTTAATATTGATAAAATTATCATTCATTAGTTGAGCAACATCTTCATCCTCAAAACATTCGTGCGCCATTACATGGCACCAGTGACATGCTGAATATCCGATTGATAAAAAAATTGGTTTATTTTCTTTTTTAGCTAAATCAAAAGCACTTTTAGTCCAAGGAAACCAATTAACAGGATTATCTTTATGTTGTTTTAAATAAAGGCTGGACTCAGGCTGAAGTTGATTGGCCATTAATATTCTTGAACAGAATATTCTGTGGCTATGCTGTGTGATAATTTTGGGTAAATCACCACACTATTTTCCAAAAGATTAGCAGTTTCTACACAAATCATCCTTCGCCATTCATTTTCTTCACCCATATCTCCCATAGCTAATGCCTTCTTTTGCCATGGTGTCCAAACAACAGTTGAATTACTATTAGATTTTTTGATAGTAATAACACGATTAAATTTCTCGTCTTCAATATAACAATCATTACTATTGGTATAGACACGATCAAACTCATCGTCAAAAGTAATGGTGGTCTTCTCAATTCCACGACCAAAATCATCTATCTTATCGGTGTAAACAGAATTTTCTAATCCAGTAACTTTTATATTTTTAATATCAGATATATAAAAATATGTATGATACCCCTCACTTATTACAAACGGACTATCGGATAAATTTGTTGTTTGTAAATTTAAATATAGAGTTTCTCCAACTACTATTGTTAATATCAATTCGAAAGAATACGTTAGCTGCTTAGTGACTGCTTCTGTTGGCAACATCTTTAAAATTATTTTCGTGGCTCCATTTTTTAATTGGGATGATTCCAATAACTTCCATGGTATTACCCTAGCAAAGCCATGCACACAAAAACTATCGTCAGTTGGATGTTTACCAAACCAAGGCCAACAAATAGGTACTCCTCCCCTGATTGATCTACCTTTTTCGTAGCGAGCATTTGATGAGCGCCATAAAATATCTTGATTAGCTGATTTAGGTCTCCACCAATCAACATGCCCTCCTTGAAGGGCAATTCTTGCCACTGCTAATGAATTATCAATTTCAATAAATTGAAGTCCATTTTCTTCATCAACAATCTTAATGCTTTTATCCAATTCTAATTATCATTTCTTTAATTGATTAATATCTCTAACAGCACCCTTAGAGGCACTAGTAGTCATCATTGCATAAGCTTTTAATGCGTCTGTTACTCTTCGTTCACGAGGCTTTGGTTTCCAGGGAGATTTACTTTTATCCATTTCCTTTCTTCTAGCTAAAAGATCTTCATTAGATATATTTAAATTAATATTGCGATTAGGAATATCTATATCTATTTGATCACCTTCCCTCACTAAAGCAATAGCCCCTCCCTCTGCAGATTCTGGCGATACATGGCCTATACATAAACCTGATGTACCTCCAGAAAATCGTCCATCCGTTAACAAGGCACAAACTTTACCTAATTCTTTTGATTTTAAATAAGCAGTTGGATACAACATTTCTTGCATACCAGGACCTCCTTTTGGCCCCTCATAGATAATAACTACAATATCCCCAGGAATTATTTTGTCACCTAAAATTGCTTCGCACGTTGCATCTTGAGATTCAAATAATCTAACACGGCCAGAGAATTTTAATATTTCTTCATCAACTCCGGCTGTTTTAACAATGCAACCTTCTTCTGCAATATTTCCATAAAGAACAGCTAGACCTCCATCTTCACTATAAGCATGAGCAAGATCTCTTATACAGCCATCTTTTCTATCGTCATCTAAAGATGGCCATACTTTTTCTTGACTAAAGGCTTCTGTTGTCGGTATTCCACCTGGCGCAGCGAGATAAAAATCTTTTACTGTGTCTTCTTTAGTTGAAATAATATCCCAATGATCAATTGCTTCCCCAAGAGTTTTTGAATGAACTGTGAATACATCTTCATGTAATAACTTTCCTCTTTTAAGTTCGCCCAAGATTCCATAAACACCTCCAGCCCTATGAACATCTTCCATATGGTATTTTTGTGTTGCAGGTGCCACCTTTGCTAGGTAAGGTACTTTTCTTGATATTTTATCAATATCTGGCATTGTAAAATCAACTTCTGCTTCTTTGGCGGCAGCTAATAAATGTAAAACTGTATTAGTTGATCCCCCCATTGATACATCTAGAGCCATCGCATTCTCAAATGCTTGCTTTGTAGCAATACTTCTAGGCAAAACAGATTCATCATTACCCTCATAATAGCGTTTAGTGATCTCTACAATTTTTGACCCTGCATTTAAAAATAATGATTTTCTAGCAGTATGAGTTGCCAAAGTACTTCCATTCCCCGGAAGGCTTAAGCCAAGAACTTCAGTTAAACAATTCATTGAATTTGCAGTAAACATTCCTGAACAAGAGCCGCAAGTTGGGCATGCGGAACGTTCCATATTTTTTAAATTGCCATCTGAAATACTCATGTCTCCAGCAGCGATCATAGGGGATACTAAATCGATTTTTCCTCCATTTTCTTCCCAATCTACTTTCCCAGCTTCCATAGGTCCGCCTGATACAAAAATAACTGGTATATTTATTCTCATAGCTGCCATAAGCATGCCTGGTGTTATTTTGTCGCAATTAGATATGCAGACCATAGCATCTGCCCAATGTGCATTAACCATATACTCAACGCTATCAGCAATTAAATCTCTACTAGGAAGGCTGTAAAGCATTCCATCATGCCCCATAGCTATTCCATCATCTACCGCAATAGTATTAAATTCTTTTGCAACACCACCATTTTTTTCAATCTCACGAGCAACTAACTGCCCCATATCCTTTAAATGGACGTGGCCAGGAACAAATTGAGTAAAAGAATTCACTACTGCAATCATTGGCTTATCGAAATCACCGTCTTTCATACCTGTAGCACGCCAAAGTGCCCTAGCACCTGCTTGATTTCGTCCATGAGTCGTTGTTCTAGATCTATATTCTGGCATTTTAATCTCTTATGATTTATTTATATATTAGAATTTTAACTTATAATTAGATAATCATGCTTATTCATCCTCAATTAGACCCTATTGCCCTCCAATTAGGGCCCTTAAAGCTTCATTGGTATGGATTAATGTATCTTTTTGCTTTTTTATTTTTTATTCAGCTTGGTAAAAAGCAATTAAAAAAAACCTGGTGGAGCGATATTAATGAAAATATTCTTGATGATACCTTTTTCTATGGTGCTATAGGGGTAATTTTAGGAGGAAGGCTTGGTTATGTTTTGTTTTATCAGCCCACATATTATTTATCTAATTTAGACCAAGTTTTTGCTTTTTGGCAAGGAGGAATGTCTTTTCATGGCGGATTTTTAGGTGTCTTAATAAGTCTTATCTTTGTTACAAGAAAATATCATATTTCTTGGTTAAAGCTAACAGACTTTATAGCCCCATTAATTCCTTTAGGGTTAGGTTTTGGTAGGATTGGAAATTTTATTAATCAAGAATTATGGGGTAGGCCTACAGATTTACCTTGGGGGATGGTTTTCCCTATTACTGATAAAATAGCTAGACACCCATCCCAACTCTATCAAGCCTTATTTGAAGGTTTATTTTTATTCTTAATTCTTTACTTATACTCAAATAAAAAAAGACCCACCGGAAGTATTTCAGCATTATTCTTAATTTTTTATGGTTTTTTTAGATTTCTAGTGGAATTTACTCGTGAGCCTGATAGCTTTTTAGGTCTTTTTTATCTCAACCTATCTATGGGTCAATTGCTTACTATCCCAATGATTGTAATTGGTATTGCAATGTTTTTTGTAACAAAAAATAAAGTGTAGCTAACAACAGCGGTTTATCTTATTCCATTTTTCCTGAAGCTGTTGGTGATAAAAATCCTTTCTACTTAACGGCTCTTTATCTGGATGATTTACGCATATTGTAAAATTATTCAAATAAACTTCATACGCATCATCGCCACTCAAGGTTCTTACAAATTTCCATATACTTTTAAACATAATTAATTTACCACCTCAAACTGTTTATATTTATTGCTAATTAGGAGCTTTAATACATCAAAAATAACTAGCCATAAAACTATCGTTAAAATTGCTGTAATCACGGCATCAAACCTAAGATTAAATATTAACTGATTCATTATACTTATTTTTTCTTCTGTCAATAATCCCGTATTAACTTTTTCAGTCATAGAATTGGCAGCCGATAAAAAACCTACCCTTACATCCTCACTAAATATTTTTTGAAAAGCAGCAGTCGAAGTAATAATTGCTAACCAAGTTAATGGCATCCCAGTAATCCATGCAAACTTAATCCTACCAGTACGAATCAAAATTGCTGTTCCAACACTTAATGCAATTGCAGCCAATATTTGATTAGCAATTCCAAACAGTGGCCATAAAATATTAACCCCACCATTAGGGTCAATAACTCCTATGTATAAAAAATACCCCCAACATGCAACTACAATTGCACTCGTTAGAATGGTAGATGGAAGCCATGAAGTTCTTCCTAATTTTGGATGAATGTTACCTAAAATGTCTTGCAACATAAATCTTCCAACTCTTGTGCCTGCATCTAATGTGGTTAAAATAAAAACTGCTTCAAACATAATTGCAAAGTGGTACCACATCGCTAAAAGATTTTTGCCAAAAGCATTAGCAAAAATACTTGCCATACCAACTGCTAATGAAGGTGCTCCACCTGTTCTAGCAAAAAGAGTAGTCTCCCCAACATCTTTAGCAAGTTGGTCCATTTGATTTTGGGTCACAGGAAAACCCCAAGAATTAATAGTTTGAATAACCATTGAAGGGTCGGATCCAACAATTCCAACAGGGCTATTAATTGCAAAGAAAACACCAGGTTCTAAAACACAGGCTGCAACCATTGCCATAATTGCTACAAAAGATTCAAGAAGCATTCCTCCGTAACCAATCATAGGAATATACTTCTCATTATCAATTAACTTGGGCGTTGTACCAGATGAAATTAATGCATGGAAACCAGAAATGGCACCACAAGCTATTGTAATAAAAACAAATGGAAATAAACTACCTCCAAATATTGGTCCTGACCCATCAGCAAAATTTGTTATAGCTGGCATTTTTATATCTGGTTGTAAAATTGCTATAGCTATCGCGAGAAATATGATAGTGCCAAGCTTAACGAAAGTTGATAAATAGTCCCGTGGTGCTAATAGCATCCAAACTGGCAAAACTGCAGCAGCAAACCCGTAAAGAATAATCGACCATGCCAAAAATAAACCACCATGATCAAAATAGACTCTCAATGTTTCTGATTTATCAATCTCACCCCCAAGATAAACTGCAAACAACAAAAGAGTTACTCCAATTGCAGTTGCCTCTAGTACACGGCCAGGCCTTATAAAACGCATATAAAATCCAATAAGAATTGCGATGGGGATAGTCGCTGCTACTGTTGATGTAGCCCATGGACTATGCTTCATTGCATTAACAACAACGAGGCCTAAAACGGATATTAATATAATCATAATTACAAAAGTAGCTATCAAAGAAGCTGTTCCTGCAAGCTGACCTAGTTCTTCTTTAGCCATTTGACCTAAAGTTTTACCATTCCTTCTTACGGAAAAAAATAAAATGGTCATATCCTGCACTGCGCCACCCAATACTGCACCCACTAAAATCCATATCGTTCCTGGTAAATAACCAAACTGCGCTGCAAGTGTTGGTCCGACTAGAGGGCCTGGCCCTGCAATTGCAGCAAAATGAGTTCCAAATACAACCCATTTATTAGTTGGAATAAAATCACGGTTGTTATTAATTTTTACGGCAGGCGTCTCTCTAAATTCATCCAATACCAATACTTTTGCTGCGATCCAAGCGCCATAAAATCTATAAGCAACCAGATAAATACATACAGCAGCTGTAATGAACCACAATGCATTAATAGATTCATCACGACTAAGAGCAATTGTTGAAAAAGCAACTGCTCCTAAAATAGATAAAAAGATCCAGATTAATTTTGTTTTAATTATATTTACCATGTACTTTGTTATAATTTCATATTTACCATCATTAATACTGATTATATCGAATCCCATGTTACATAAAAAAATTATATTAGGTGTTACAGGAAGTATTGCTGCTTACAAAGCTGCTGAACTAATTCGCCTTTTAAAGAAACAAGGTGCTGATGTACAAGTTATTATGACTAAATCTGCAAAAGAGTTTATTAGTCCATTAACATTACAAGCTTTATCAGGAAAACCAGTATTAGAAGATATGTGGGAGCCTTCTAAGGGCAATGGCATGGAACATATTAATCAATCAAGAAAAACTGATCTTATTCTAATAGCTCCTGCTTCAGCTAATTTTATTGCAAAACTAGCACAAGGTTTAGCAGATGATTTACTTTCCAACATTTGCTTAGCGAGAAATTGTCCAATCCTAATAGCACCATCTATGAATAAACAAATGTGGGATAATGCAGCAACAAAAAGAAATGTTTCAATAGTTACTCAAGACGGTATTGACATTTCTGGTCCGGAGTCTGGGGAACAAGCTTGTGGTGATGAAGGAATGGGTCGCCTCGTCAATGAAAAAATGTTATTACTTGATATTAAAAAATCGTTAAGTGTTCCAATTCTTAAAGATAAGAATATTGTTATTTCTTGTGGGGCTACTTTTGAAAAGATTGATGATGCCCGAGCTATTACAAATCTAAGCTCTGGAAAAATGGGGTTCAGTATTGCTAATGAAGCTTATGCATTAGGTGCTAATGTCACATTAATTTATGGGAGAACTGAAACTCTTCCTCCATCAGGCATAAAATGTATTTATGCTCCCAATCATAAAATGATGAATAAATTAGTTAAAGAAAATGTAAAAGGTAATGATATTTTTATTAGTGTTGCTGCAATTTCTGACTATATTCCAAGAAACGTTTCTGGAAAATTGAAAAAAAATAATGGCAAATTAACATTAGAACTTTACAAGAGCTCTGATATTCTTTTAGAAATAGCTTCTGAATTCAAGAACCTTTTTTGCGTTGGCTTTTCGGCAGAAAGTGAAAAAATTATTAAAAATGCGCAAGCCAAACTTAAAAATAAAAAATTAAATATGATTGTTGCGAACTCTATTAACGAATCAATGGGTGAAAATACAGCTGAAATCTACATAATTGATAAAAATGAAGTAATTCATATTCCTAAAAAAAATAAGAATGAACTAGCTTACGATATTCTCAAACATATCGATAAATTAATAAATAATAAAGGTGATATCTATGAGCATATCAATTGACTTTAAAATTCTTAACCCTTTAGTTAAAGATCACTTACCTGGCTATGCATCTAAGGGCTCAGCAGGCCTAGATCTTAGGGCATGTATAGAACATGTACAAACAATAAATCCAGGAGAAACCTTCTTAATTCCTACTGGAATATCAATTTATATTAAAGATCATAATTATGCAGCAGTGATACTTCCTCGCTCAGGTTTGGGACATAAACATGGGATTGTACTTGGAAATTTAGTTGGGTTAATTGATTCTGATTATCAGGGAGAATTACTAGTCTCTTGCTGGAACCGGAGCAAAAATGCTTTTTTAATAAACCCTTTAGAAAGAATAGCTCAATTAGTTATTTTACCTGTAATACAAGCAAAATTTAATCTAGTAGATGAATTTACAGAAAGTGAAAGAGGTAAGGGTGGATTTGGTAGTACTGGTAAAACCTAAAAAAGACTTGTAAAGACAGGGGTTTATATGGTCTAATAGTCGTCTTTTTTAAGAATTTATCTAAGGAATATGTCATGACACGTGTATGTGAAGTAACTGGGAAAAAGACTGTAACGGGAAATAATGTATCCCATGCAAACAATAGAACAAAACGACGTTTTCTTCCGAATCTACAAAATCGTAGATTTTGGGTTGAGAGTGAAAACCGTTGGATATCAATGCGTATATCAGGTGCAGCTCTTAGAACAATAGATAAATTAGGAATTGATGCCGTAATTGCAAAAATGCGAGCAGAAGGGAAAAAGGTTTAAGAAAATGAGAGAGAAAATTAGATTAGACTCATCAGCAGGAACAGGTCACTTCTACACAACGACCAAAAATAAAAGAACAACACCTGATAAGATTGAAATTAAGAAATTTGATCCTACAATAAGAAAACATGTTCTTTATAAAGAAAATAAAATTAAATAATTTTATTTTGCTTTATCTGAATTAATAATCTCCACTGTTCTGTAAGGATAAGGTATTTCAATACTGTGTTTCTGAAATTCATCCCAAATTTCACGATAAATATCAGACTTTAATCCCCACGAACCTTCTTCAGGATCGACAATATAAAAAGATAGCATTAAGTCGATACCACTATCTGCAAATTTCATTAAAAATACTGACGGCTCTGGATCATTTAAAACTCGCGACTCATTCTTTGCAGAATTTAACATAATTTCGAATGCCTTATCTACAGAAGATTTATAACTAATTTGAACATCAATAGATATCCTTGATTTCCTATCTGTCAATGTGTGGTTGATAATATTTTCAGATATTAAAGTCTCGTTAGGAATAATTACCTCAATGCCATCAAGTTTTCGTAAAACAGTATATCTTGATCTAATAAGAGTAACTGCGCCGTAATGCTCTCCTACCATTAAAATATCACCAATATGAATTGATTTATCAAGCAAGATAATAAAACCACAAACGTAATTGCTAGCAATTTTTTGCATACCAAATGCTAAACCAACACCGAAAGCACCACCGAATACAGATAAGAATGTTAAATCTAGCCCAATAGATGACAAAGCAACAACAACTGCAATAACATAAAGCGTTATCTTTAAAATTTTATTTAGCATTACCCTTGCGTTCATATCTAATTGATTAACCTTCATCAATCTATTCTCAATAAACTGGCCTAAAGTCACCGCAAAAAGAACAGCTAAAGCAGATCCAAATATAACTTGTAATACTAAAAATAATGAAAAATTATTATCGCCAAAACTAAATTGCACTTGGATAAGAGTTTCTCTAATTGGCGAGAGAAGTCCAAATAAATATAATGCGACTATCACCCATACCAATGAAGCAATCGTATTTTCCAAAGCACGAATCCATGGCCTTGGTTTTATAAGGTATCTAATAAAATAAATGCCTAAACGAATGGCAATAAGCGCATTTATAAGGCTAATAGCAATATGTAAAATTGAAGTTGTCTGAAAAGTATCTAAATATATTTTTGAAAGGAAAAGAACAATTAAGATAATAATAGGTGAAATTATTCTAATTAAACCATCAGTTGCCATTTTCCAATTATTAACAGCAGAGCCAACAACATAATTCTTTATAATTTGATTGGTAAAAAAAGATAACCCTAATGCAGCAAGAATAGCGCATAATTGCCATAAAGTAGGTATAGATAATAAAAAATCTAAACTAAAATTATTTTTAATAAATTCAAACTTATTCATAATTTTTCTACAATAAAACTACAGTAGCTAATCCTAAAAATATAAAGAAACCGCCGCTATCTGTCATTGCGGTTATTAACACACTTGATCCGACCGCTGGATCTTTACCCAAACGATTTAATACTAGAGGTATCATAACACCCATTATTGCGGATAAAATTAAATTCAGTATCATTGCAGCAGTCATTACATATCCTAATTGTATATTGCCATAAAGTAAGTATGCAAATACACCCAAAACACTTCCCCATAGGATTCCATTTAATAACGCCACCCCAATCTCTCTAAACATAAGTAAGCGAAGGTTACTAAATGTAACTTGGCTTAAGGCGAGAGCTCTTACAATCATGGTTGTAGTCTGATTCCCAGAATTTCCTCCAATACCAGCTACTATTGGCATTAAAGCAGCAAGCGCAACAATTTTCTCAATTGATCCTTCAAAGATACCAATTACTCTTGATGCTATAAGTGCTGTAACTAAATTAATAGCTAACCATGCCCAACGGTTTTGAACTGATTTCCATATTGTAGAAAACATATCTTCTTCTCTTAAGCCCACCATAGATAATTTTTCATTTTCTGTTTCGTCACGAATATAATCCATTACTGAATCAACAGTAAGTCTTCCGAGTAATTTACGAGACTCATCAACAACCGGCGCTGTCACAAGATCGTACCGTTCAAAAGCATTTGATGCCTCATTTGCAGTATCTTCAGGCTTAAAGACAACTGCATCGGTTGCCATTACATCTTTAACTTTCATTTGAGAGTTATTAACCACAATCCTTTCTAAAGGAAGGACACCAAGAATTGACCCGAAGCGATCTACCACAAATAATTTATCGGTATGATCAGGTAATTTTTTTATTTTTCTAAGGTAATTAAGTACAACTTCTAGAGTAATATCATTACGAATTGTTGCAATATCAAAATCCATTAATGCGCCAACTGATTCATCTGGATAAGATAATGCAGATTCTAATCTTTCCCTATTTTGGACATCTAAACTCTCAAGTAAATCATTCAGAACGTCACCAGGAAGATCACTTGCTATATCAGCTATTTCATCCGTATCTAACTGTTCTGCAGCGGCCAATAGTTCAGTATTATCCATATCTGCAATAAGTGTTTGCCTAACAGCATCAGAAACCTCAACAAGAATATCGCCATCATTTTCTGATTTCACCAACTCCCATATTGTCAATCTTCTATCCAAAGGAAGGGCCTCAAGAATATCAGCGACATCAGATGAGTGAAGATTATTTAATAGGGTTTGAAGGGATTTTAAGTTTTCTCTGTTAGCTAAATTTTTAATCAACTTACGCTTTACCGAATCTTCTGCATCTATCATACTTTCTGTTGCATTTTGTTTGCCAAGCAGAAAATCGATTTGCTCTAAAATATCAGTTAAGCTTTCTTTTTTTTCGGTATTTTTTTTCATAATTTAATTAAGCATATTCATAATATTGTTACGTCTATTATATGTATTTTTTATAAATTTAATTCAAATAAAAAAAGCCAGCAAAGCTGACTTTATATAAATTTAACTTTTTAGTATTAAATTAAACTTTTTTTTCAGCTTTTTTGCTTTCCTTTTTTTCAGCTGGTTTAGCTTTAGCTACTTTAGTTACAGACGACTTAGTCTCTTTAACCTCTACTGCCTTAACTTCTTCTATCAGTTCTTTTTTATCTTCTATTGGGCGATCTACAAGCTCAATATATGCCATAGGAGCATTATCTCCCTTACGGAATCCACATTTTAATATTCTTGTATAGCCACCATTTCTTTTGCTATACCTAGGCCCAATTTCACCAAATAATTTAATAACAGTCTCTCTATCTCTTAATCGGCTAAATGCAAGACGTTGATTATGTACACTTGCTTCTCTCGCAAGAGTAATCAATGGTTCAGCATATTTTCTCAATTCCTTAGCTTTTGGCAATGTAGTGCGAATGATTTCATGCTTGAGCAATGAAGTTGCCATGTTTTTAAACATAGCCTTTCTATGGCTACTTGTCCTATTAAGCTTTCTATGATTTTTTCCGTGTCGCATTTTATTACTCCATATTCTTTCTAGTTATTCTGTTTCTACGCCAGCTGGCGGCCAATTTTCAACAGACATTCCCAATGATAAGCCTTTTGCAGATAAAATATCTCTAATCTCATTTAATGATTTTCTTCCAAGGTTTGGTGCTTTTAGTAAATCGCTTTCATTTCTTTGAACTAGATCACCAATATAATGTATATTCTCTGCCTTTAAGCAATTCGCCGATCTTACAGTTAATTCAAGATCATCTACTGATCTAAGGAGTAATGGGTCTATTACAGGTGCTTGTTGGACCTCTACTTCTGTCAATTCGCTTTCCAGATTGGCAAATACAGATAATTGACCCATAAGAATTCTTGCTGCATCTCGAATTGCTTGTTCTGCGTCAACTACCCCGTTTGTTTCTACATCCATAATTAATTTATCTAAATCTGTTCTTTGCCCAACACGGGCACTTTCAACAACATAACTAACTTTAGTAATCGGGCTAAAAGATGCATCGACCATAATAAAACCCAGCACATTATCACTTTCTGAACCCTTAGTTCTGGCTGGTACAGGTTGATAGCCTCTACCCATTTCTACTTTAGCTTCAATATTTAATTTTCCGCCTTTATTTAGATGTGCAACAATATGGCTTGGATTTATAATTTCAACATCATGTCCAACCACAAAGTCACCAGCAGTAACTGGGCCTTCTTCATTCTTATTTAATGTAATTGTAGCCTCACTAGTATCGTGCATTCTTAGAGCTATTTTCTTGATATTAAGAAGAACATCTACTACATCTTCTTGAACTCCATCAAGTGTTGAATATTCATGAACAACACCATCAATTTTTAATTGTGTAATAGCGTATCCTGGAATTGAAGAAAGTAAAACTCTTCTAATAGCATTTCCTAATGTAAAACCAAACCCTCTTTCCATCGGTGAAATAACTACTTTTGCTCTTTGAGGTCCTATTATGTCTACATCAACAACACTAGGCTTTAAATATTCTGTTGGGTTAATTTCCATGGGTATCCTTTTATTTTTTACTTAACTAATTATTTGGAATAAAGCTCAACAACTAATGATTCATTAATTGTTGCAGGTAAATCATCACGTTCAGGTTTGTTCTTGAAAACACCTTTGAAGGCTTTTATATCGACTTCTAACCATTCTGGAAAACCTCTTTCTTCAGCGGCTTCAAGTGCAGCTTTAATTCTTAGTTGATCTTTTGAATTGCCATCAATGGAAACTTCATCGCCAGGTTTCACTTGATATGAAGGTATATTAACTCGCTTACCATTCACAAGAACACTGTTATGCTTTACAATCTGACGAGCCTCAGTTCTTGAAGCGCCCATTCCCATTTTATAGGTTATATTATCTAATCTACACTCCAGCAATTGTAGAAGGTTTTCCCCAGTTATTCCTTTTCTTCTATCTGCTTCAGTATAATATCCTCTGAACTGCTTTTCCAAGATGCCATATATTCTTCTTAGCTTTTGTTTTTCTCTTAATTGAACGCCATAATCTGATAGGCGAGCCGCCCTTCTTTGACCGTGTTGTCCAGGTGGGTAATTTCTTTTCTCTATTGCACATTTGTCAGTGAAACATTTTTCACCCTTAAGAAAAAGTTTTTCACCTTCTCTTCGACATTGACGACATTTTGGATCAAGATTTCTAGCCAATTCTATTCTCCTATTAGTTTCTTCTGACTAAACAAAATTAAATTCTTCTC
>Ga0315339_1000102_pt1 | contig 141124 bp, 121 predicted proteins | sample ASW17metaG_FD_204514 | JGI IMG/M metagenome (GOLD analysis project Ga0315339, IMG submission 204514) | Ammonia-oxidizing marine archaeal communities from Pacific Ocean, United States - ASW #17 | ecosystem: Environmental > Aquatic > Marine > Oceanic | place: USA: California | collected 2016-12-05
CAGTCATCCACTGTACTGATCCATCGGTAAGATATCCTTCGTTACCTACTGAATCCTTGTGCCGAAATTTCCCATTAAGCATATAGGTAATAGTCTCGAATCCTCTGTGAGGATGTGGTGGGAACCCTGCAATGTAATCATCTGGATTATCACTGCCAAATTCGTCCAGTAATAAAAATGGATCCAGCATATCCAGACTGGGGCTAGCAATAATGCGAGTGAGATTTACCCCTGCACCATCACTAGTTTGGACGCCTTTTATAATTTGCTCAACAGTGCGGATCATTGTTTGTTTAGTTACGCTGTGGTTTTCTTTAAGATTTTTCTAAAATAAAAGTATTCTAAATTACAACAACTTATTTGCTAATTTTTGGCATGCAAATATTTAAATATTCAAAATCTATATGAAAAGTTGGTTTGAGAGTAATTCAGAGCCATTAAACTGGAAATTAATTGGTTGGATAGGCGCTGGGTTGGTTGTTTTTGGATATTATCTTAATGCTAATGGATATATAGCCTCCTGGCTTATTTGGATCGCAGGAAATATCATGGTAGGTGTTTACTCTGCATACAAAAAGGCATATTCAACTGCAATTATGTCTTTTATTCTTACAATCATGAATATTTATGGATATATCCGCTGGTTGTCATGAATTCGATAACCGCTGGAAAAGACTTTCCCTCAGCAAAAAATTTTGTATATCTCAATGCGACTAATGTAGCTCTTATGTATAATGGATATCATCGCAATCTTTATCCTTTATACAATCCGTTCACCCAATCTACATCTTCATTAGATAGGGCCTCACCCAATTGGGCTGCTGCTTCAACCTGTTCCACATTCCGCTGACCCAATAATACGCACCCTGTTGGCGCATCTGTTAATAGGGCATCAACCAATCCATGCATCACCGGTTGGGGATGATTGGCAAAGCGCTCTTCAAGTTTGGACTTATTGGTTATCATTTTATCGATTAATTTCTGATCAGCAAAGTCCTTCACCGTTTTGCGAAAGTCTCCCGTTTCAAATGTCGCGGGTTCTGTGTATTTACCCGTAAGTAAGCCGTGCTTGATGGGTGAGAAAAAACAGATGCCCAAATTATTGGCTTCTACATAATCTTTTAGTCCGGTGGATGCATAAGTGTCATCCATTACATTTCGGTAAGGCTGAATCACATCTGGGTCAACGCGTTCAATAAAATTCATCACCTTATCTAAGGCCCAATCGGACAGTCCGATAAAACGCGTTTTCCCTTCTGCTTGGAATCGGCGTATTGTTTCTACCGCATCGTTGAAATACTGCTCTTGTTTTCCAAAGTTACAATGATGGAGATACATAAGATCAACGCAATCCGTTTTTAAATTTTTCAGAGATCGTTCCATATTAGCCCGCATATGTTCCGGGTGATACCAGTGGTTATGGGACCCCATATCCCAACCCACTTTTGTGGCGATAAAAATATCATTTCTAGGAATTTCATCCCACATAGTGCCAATAATTTGTTCAGATTTTCCATCACCATAAACGTCTGCAGTATCCCAATGGTTGATGCCAACGCTAAATGCTTTTTGCAGTGCGGTGCGGCTATCCGAATCCTCTTGACCCGCCCAGCCTATCGGCTGGTTTCCCCCCACGGTATTGGCACCGCCATATGACCACGTTCCCAAACTGATTCGGGATACTTTTTCTCCCGTTCTTCCTAAAATCGTATATTCCATTTTTATCCTTTTATTGAATTGTGAAAGTTACGGAAACTCTATCCGTATTATGTCTGCACGATTTCAAATTATCGATATTGGTCATCGGGGTTATTCGCTTGATCGGGCCCTGTCTGAACTGGAAGCGTCGGTGAGTGACTGCGTTTTTGGAGGTAAAACCCGGGCCATCAAGGTTATTCATGGCCACGGAACCGGTGCCTTAAAACGTGGTGTGCGAGAATGGTGCGAAGATCAGACGGGTCGATTTCAAGCCGTGATTATTGGGGAAAGCTATGATTTATTTGATCCCAAATCTGCGGGAATGCGTGCCGATTGTGGATCACCTCGAGATCCGGACCTCGGGCGCAGAAATGGTGCTGTCACTTATATTTGGCTCTGGTGATTTGACCAAAGGGCTCCTTGCTTGTAAATTGTATTTAACTATATGACTGAAGAATACACTCAATATGATCACCTCTTCAAAAATGTGATTCCAAATGCCATTAGCGGTGTGCAGATTTTTGGCATGGATGATCCTTATGTAAAACTGCAGGATTATCAAGATGTAAATAACCTAGAAAATGGTATCTGGGAAGACCTGTTTGTAAACCAAGAGCTCCAACTGAATCAATATGTCTCCCGCGAATATTTGTTGGGTATGCAAACACTGCCCATCCCCCGGGATCGATTTCCAGAGTTTGAAGCAATCTCTCCCCTCATAGAAAATTCCACTGATTGGCAGCTCATTCCTGTGGCCGGATTTTTATCGGAAGAATTGTTCTTTGACCTCAATGCCCAACGAAAATTCCCAGTGACGGATATTATTCGAAAATCCCCTCGTTTTGCAGAAAAATATGCCCATGTAGATATTCAAAATGATACGGGCTATACGCCGGAACCAGATATATTTCATGATATTCAGGGGCATATTCCTTTTTTGATGAATAAAGATTATGCTGACTACATGCATGGCGTGGGTCTCCTGGGAGATGAAATTCTACGTGACAAACGGGGGTTAGGCCCTCAGCTTGTGGCCCATAATTTAAAACGGCTGCAGAACTTTGCCTGGTGGACCTATGAGTTCGGTCTTATTAAAAATACAGGGGAAGGCGATCGGCTTAGGCGGATTAAAAATGACATTGATTATGAAATTTACGGTGCTGGCATCGTTTCATCTTTTGATGAAACCCGGAATGTGGTCCAGTGCGCCAAGGGCGAATTGAACCGTTCTAAGTTTTTACCCTTTGATATTGAAGAAGCTGTTCTGACTCGCTTTGATTATAGTAAGATTCAAGATCGTTATTATGTAATTAACTCAATGGAGGATATGTATCGTGACTTTAAAGATAACCAAAAATTATTTTGGTTTGAGGGTTAATTCAACGATTAAGATTTCATTCGATTGAAAAAATATAAAATTATTCCTTTCTGTATCGTGATGATCCTTATATATCAGGGCTGTAGGCCGGTTTCATTTGCTACAAGAAGCCCTGAATTATTAATCACCATGGGCGATTCATTGTTGCTTGCCTATCCGGATGATACAGATCTTAGAACCTCAATCATTGATGCCCGGCTAGCTCTGGCCGAATCAAAAAACAGTCTTGATGAATACAAAAAAATATTGGAGATTGATCCAAAAAACAGTACGGCTCGATACCATATATATATGGCAGAGGGCGAAAACGATCATATAAAAGGACATAAAAATGGCCAGTGGGATGCCATCCAATCTTTTGCTAAAGCAGCGGCAACTATTGATACCGTGGGAGAACCTTATTATTGGGCGGGGCGTGCATATGAGAAAAAGGATGAAATGGATTTTGAGCTTCCTCTTGAATCTTATGATAAAGCACTCTCCCTTTATCTTTCAAATGAAATGCGTGCAAAGGTAAATTCAGCACGGAAACGTTTATTACAACGTAAAAAAACCTATGAAGACTTTTGGAAATGACGTAAGAAGTTTTCACTTTCCCCTCAAAGATTTCAATTATATTTTTGACTTGATTCGAGAACAGAACATCGCTAAACTTTCGCACCTAATGACTCAAATCTTTAGGTGCCACACAATCCGAGGTAAAGATAAATGGCAAAAAGAACCAAATTTAATAAACTATTCATTGGGGTGGTTTTCACCCTTTTGGTAACAACATTGTTCGCACAAAAACCCCGAAATATTTCGGGGACCCTTGTTGATGATGCGGGTAATGGTATCGTTAAAACTACGGTTTTACTTTTAGGTGAAGATGGGACCGAAGTTCAGCGAACAGAAACATCAAAAAAACGACTGGGGCGAGGCGGAGGCAATTTTGAATTCAAAAAGGTATTGCCAGGTCTTTATACATTGGAATCTGACGCCGGTGATGCGGGAAAACTAAGTTCTCCGGTTGAGGTTTCTGATAAAAATGTTAAACTGGGAGATCTCCAGTTATCATCTGATGCACCGCCGCCAGAGGTTGTAACGGCCGAAAGCGCACAGGAGCCCTTACCCGATGCTGTAGAATTCACACCAGACCCCGGCAAAGATTATATTCTTAATGAACTCAGTTTTGAAATTAAGAAAATGACTGCTGAGCTAAAATATCTCAACGAAGAATTAGAAAATTTAAAGGCGCTCAGCAAGATGTGGGTTAACCCCCTTGCCATTTACTCCAAAGAAATTATTATGAAAAATGGTTCAACCGTTTTTGGTAAAGTGATTTATCAAGATGAGGAATCATTGAAAGTTGAAACGCTACTGGGTTACCTGATTATAAATCGAAAAGATGTGGTCAGGATGGTAGATAATGTGATTACAGAAGAACAGGCAGAATACGTGCCAGAGCAAGTGCGGGATAGCTATACGCCACCGCCCATGCCTAAACTTGCAGAACCTCAGTATACTTCTTCCGCAAGAAGTGCATCAAAAAAATACTCCGCCAATTGTGTGTTGGTAGGTAATGTTACCGAGAAGAAAGATGTCCAAGGAAACTATGTCTTTAATGGTGAACTTAAAAACATTGGTGGGCGGAGGGCTGATTTTGTCAAAGTAGATTTTGTATTCCGTAAAAACTGGAGCGGTGAAACAAAAACGTTGACTACATTTGTGAGGGGTGGGTATTATACCTTTGATTCTGGAATCACAACAGATGCAACCTTGTTGCCCGGCGCAACGGGAGCATTTGAACTTTATGTCCCTCATGACTTTGGGTCATTTATCGGTTACTCCTATGTCATTGACTGGGAAGAATACGAATAATGGGTTTGGGTTCCCCGATTAAACCTATAGTTAAAGGACTGACAGCCCTTATTTTAATTTGTTCTCTTTCTGCTCAGGAGACACCTCTTTCAGAAATCTTCTTTTTGGATCTTGGTATTGTTATTGAGCCGGCAAATACTTCTGAGACTTATTCCCGCTTTGTGGAAAAGCCTTCAAAAGAAGTATCCTTCAAAATAAAAAAAGTTGAAAGCGGCTCTGTTTATATGGCTTCCAGCAAAGAGTTACTTTCAACACTGGGACGGATAAACAGCCGCATTGAACGACTGGAAAATTCCTTTAAATCAGACATGGCTATTCTTCGTCAGGAAAACGGACAGCTCAGACAAAGTATGGTTGAATTAAAAAGAGTCAAAACAAAACCAGCTCAACCAGAAATTGTTTCAAACCGCCCCGTTAAAAATTCAGAATTATCTACAAAAAAAGATATCAAACCATCGCCGGAAAAACCAATTTCCAAACCAACTTTGGATTTTAATCCGTCAATATATATGGCCGGCGTATTTGCTTATCAGCGGGAAGATTACAAAACGGCGTTGGATAAGTTTTCGATGCTTCATTTAACAGGTGCCCCTAAAAAAACAATTGAAAATGTTTTATACTGGACCGCTGATTCGTATCAGCAAACGGGACAATATCAAAAGGCGCTATCTCTGCTGAATAAGATCACAGTTACGGATGGATTAAGAATTGACGATGCGCTGGTGAAAAAAGGTCTATTGCACCGAAAAATGGGTAATGAATCTTTAGCAATTATTGCCTTTGGAAATGTTGTGTCACAGTACCCGGAGAGTGAATATTTCCGTTTGGCAAAAATGGAATTAAAAAAAGTTGATGGTATCCAATGAAACAGCAGCGGCGCTTTTTATTGTTATCCTTCATTACCTTATCTACAATCTTTGGCGCAACCCGCATTGCTTATCTAAGACCCGGACCCATGATGAAAATTCCATATACAACAGTAGGGCCTTCTCCTTATTTATTTATTGCGGGGTTTGGATCTGAGATTCACAATTTATCTCCATTTAATACAGCTGGAGGTGCATACTTCAGTATGGAAGCAAATGGATGGACATTTGGTTTTTCTACAGGACAGGGCGCCGACACCACCCGTGTTGCCAATCTGGAAATTTCAACTTATAAAGCACCTGTAGAGTTTGGGTTTCATCTCCAGCGTCGTGTATTTGTAAGAGAGAATATTGCATTTACAGTTGGCCTCCAAGATATTGTATTTGAAAATAATACCACGGGCCTAAGCCTTGACCCAAAAGAATTGTCCTTTTTTGGAATTGTAAGTAGCCAAAAGCAAATGGGACAATACAATATGAATACCTTTATCGGTTTTGGGACGGGTGGCTTTGGCGCAATCGATACGGTAAATACAGATACAACAATCGGAACAAATGCCGGTGTTTTTGCTGGTGCAATTTTTAATACCCCTTATCTGGAAAAATGGGGTGGTATAGATATTGTGGGTGAATTTGACGGGAATGGCATCAATGTGGGACTCCGCATCCCCCTTACCTCGGATTATCGCCTGAACCTAGGGTTCACCCACATAGAAAAATTACCTAAATGGAAAGATCGGTATTGGGAAGGCCACGCGGGCCTGACTCTCGGTTTTGAAATCACAGCGCCCCGAGGGTCTGCCATCAAAACGCCGGGCAGCGGCCCGGCGCCACCCGTTTATGGAAAAGGTCCCGTTAATATGGCAGAAATGGACACAACGCTAATGCTGGCTGATTATATGGTTACTACCCTTCGGGATTCTATGGGGATGATGAACAATGAAATGCGAAATTTAATCACGCGGCTTTCAGCCATGGAACAGCACTCCACATTTTTGGAAGATTCTCTAAAAGCAATTCGATTAAATAATAATGTAAATGAACAGAAAATGAATGAAGCAATGCGTCATTTGTCTCGTTCTTTACGGTATTTCCATGCAGGAGACTATCGAACATCGCTACAAGAGGTGGAATCAGCATTAGATGCAAATCCAAACTTAGCATTGGCCTATGCCCGTCGGGGTTCCATTTACTTTAAGCTGGGGGATCTTCAGCGCGCAACTATCAACTGGAATCTTGCTTTGCGCATGGATCCAGAATATGATGATGTAAGAAATGTGCTCAAAGCATTGCATGAAAAACGTTTGAAATCAACCAGCATGATTAAGGAATAGATATGGATATTGCAACCCTTGTAGGAATAATATTAGGAATGGGGGCCATTATTGGCAGTATTTTTTTAATGACTCCTGATTTAGGGATGTTTGGCTCTGCATCAAGCATTGGTATTGTTATGGGTGGAATGATTGCATCTGTTTCTGTCGCCTTTCCATTAAAAGATGTTCTTCAGTTGGGGGCAGCCATGGGTGCCGTTTTTAAGGGGAGCAAAGATTCCCTTGGAAACATTGTTGATGAAGCTGTTGAAACTTCTGAAGTCGCGCGTAAAGGCACAGCTGATTTAGAAAACCATCTTGGAAATATTAGCAGTTTCTTCTTCCGTGATGGTGCTCAAATGGTGATTGACGGATATTCTCTAGAAGAAATAACTGACATTTTAAATACACGAATTGAATATCGAGAATTAAGAGAAAACACACAGGCTGGATTATTTAAATCGATGGGGGTAATGGCGCCTGCTTGGGGCATGGTCGGAACGCTTATAGGGCTTGTAGTTATGTTGTCCGGTTTTGGAGAGGGCGGTTCAGATTCTCTAGGGGCTGGGATGTCTGCCGCTCTTATTACAACATTTTATGGCGCTGTGCTTGCTAATTTGTTTTTTCTCCCCATGGCAGATAAAATTAAAACTCGGATATCTTTCTCAAGCACCATCCAAAGTTTACAAGTTGAAGCTGCTCGACTAATTCATCAAAAAAAGCACCCTATTATTGTTCGTGAAAAACTCAATTCATTCATTCCGCCGAAAGAATGGAAAAAAGAAGCAGAGTAAGTTAAATGGCCGCTACACCTCAAGAAAAAAAGAAGTTCATTCTAAAAGGTATGGGGATGGTTGAGGAAGGTTTGCCCGGATGGTTTGGCACCTTTGCTGACATGATGACGCTTCTTTTCGCCTTTTTTGTATTGTTGGCAGCAATCTCGACCATTGACCCGGTCAAACTGCAAAGTATGGCGGATGGGATGGGAAAATCTGTGGGGAAAAAGGAAGAAATAGAAAATCAGGCAATGTCCCTTGGGGATATTCAAAAAGAAGCACAAAAAATGGTAGAAGAAATGGAGGCGGATCCTAAAACAGGAGAAAAGCCGGTTGAGGTTACAACCAGCCCAAAGGGGGTTACCATTGGAATTTCATCTGATATCAGTTTTCGCTCTGGTTCGGCAGAAACAAAACCGGAGTTCCTTGACATTTTAAAAAAAATAATTCCAACGATTGAAAAATCTTATTTTAAAATTGCAGTAGAGGGTCATACTGATAGTGATCAGCTTCCAAAGGCGTTACGTGTAAAATATCCAAGCAACTGGGAGCTTTCCGGTGCCAGATCGGCGGCTGTCGTCAGAAAAATGATTTCTTTAGGAGTTGACCCAACGCGTTTGGAAGCGGTTGGCTATGGTGAGTATGTACCAAGAGATAGAAAAAATACAGAATTAATTACAGCTGGTTTAATACAAAAATATAATTCTAACCCCCAACAAAAAGCCCGTAACCGTCGTGTCGAGATTACCTTTTTAGCGCCTCGTGGCGGATTAGGAGTTGACCCAACGCGTCCGGTGGGAGGAACAGAAACCAGCACAAAAGATACCGAGGATAATTGAAAATATTTCATATGAATAAGGGAGTTGATATGATAAAGCGGAAAAACATGGCATTGTCTTTTGCCATCACAATTGGATTTATTTTAAATATGGGTTTCAGCCAATCAAGTGGCTATTTAGCCCAAAAACTGATGATTGAAAATGATTTGCGCAAGCGAATTGCCGGTGCGCTCGAAAAGGTAATTGATAACCGTAAGTATGTTGTTGATGTTAGTGTTGATTTGGAAATCAGCAGTGCTTATGAAAATCAAACAACCTACTCGCCAAGTGGCGTCGGTAGTTCAATTGAATCATTGAAAGCAGCAGAAGATCTGTTAAATATTACAGATTCACCAACAAGCGGCGGTGTGGGATTGCCAATTCCAGGGTTTGATTTTACTGCGGAGACTCCCCCGGCAAAATCCGAAAAAAATAACGAAAACAATGAAGCTAGTATGGAATCTTCTGCCAAAAAAGATAATGTGGTTTCCCGAAAACAAATTGAAAAACGCCCTGCTATGGCCAGCGTTAGAAATATGGAAATCAGCATTATTCTTCAAGAGGGAGCCGCACCGGAATTGATTGAAAATATTCGTCAGGTTGTCATGGTTGCCTCCCGTTTTAACCGTCCCAGAGGGGATGTGCTCAGCATAATGACCGCAAGTTTTAAAGAACGCCGGGATGAAAAATCCGCTGAACAAGTCCTTCTTAAAACCATTGCTGAAAAACTTGAGTCTCTTGAAGGCCAGCGCGAACGATTGGGAGAAGTTGATTGGAAAAACGAATTAGAAACATATAAAGAAACGGAAGAAGAGCGCCGTCAAGAAGATCGTCTTTATTTTCAATCTAAACTCGCTGAGTTCGAATCAGCCGCAAGAGATCAATCCTACGATATGGAAAAACAATCCATGCTCAAACAAGATTCGGTGCGACTCGAATCAATTAATGAGGAAATACAGAACCTCAAAGCTTTCCTTGGAACTGCTGGTTTAACCGATTCTGCAACTATCGAAGCCAAATCATCTGTTCAAGAAAAATTACAAGAAAAAGCCAATCTTGATTCCCAAATTGCTGAAAAATTGTCAATGCTGGACCAAGTACAAAGCGATCTGGACAATCAAGCCAGATCCCGTGGTAGCAATACGGGGATGATTGTTTTTCTTTCAATCCTTGGCGCGCTTGTGATTGTCCTTGTTGTCGTTTTGGTTTTTGTTTTAATGAATAAGCCAAAACAGCAAATGCCGCCGCCGCCGCCTTGGATGGTCTACCCACCCCGGCCTAAAAAAAAAGATGACGGGGTTGGGGAATCAAAAACACAGGCTGCCGCACCAGCGCCAGAGCTACCAACAATAGAAGATATTGGTGTGCTCCAAAGTGAAGTTAGTGATATGAAACAAGCAGTCGTCTCTATGAGCGTTGGTCAGCCACAAGCTGCTTCCAAAATTGTAAAAGATTGGATTTTAGAAGAAGCGCCGCCGGAGCCCGTAGCAGCGGAGCCACCTGAAGATGATGGCGGTAAGAAGAAAAAGAAGAAAAAGAAAAAATAAGAGGCAATTATGATTTCAGATTACAACAGACTTTCCGGCCTGCAAAAAGTGGCCATCCTGTTCTCTGTCCTTGGAGAAAGCCTCGCGTTAAACCTTGTTAAGGATTTAGACAAAACGGAAATCCGTAAAATTCGCGCCGCAATGCGTGGCGTGGAACAAGTTGCCTTTACTGTAAAAAAACAGGTGATGGAAGAATTTTACTTTGCTTTCGTTAGTGAGAAATTCCAAGAAAATGATGAATCCGACGAGCCGAAAAAACCTTTCGCATTTTTAGAGGATTTAACTGATGAGCAAGTTATTGCAATGTTAACCACCGAGACCCCTCGGGTTATTGCTATTTCAATCGCACAACTCCCCGGTGAAAAGCGCATGAAAGTTCTAAGCAGAATTGATGAAGAAGAAAAAGGGCGGGTCCTTTTAAATATTGGTAATTTAAATGATGTTCCTCTTGAAGCGGTCGTTCAAATTGCAAACAGACTTCAGAAAAAAGCAAAACAACTGCCAAAAACGGTGGCCTTCTCTCGTGGTGGTGGTAAGGACCTGGCTGATATCCTAGGTTCAATGAATCCGGATGAAGAGGAAATGTTCATGACAAACCTTGAGCAAGAAAACCCGGAGATGGCTGAAGAGGTTAAAAGATATCGAATAACTTTTGATACAATTTTCGAAATTTTTCCGGACAACCTACTGCGAGATCTCATGAATGCGGTGGATTTAGATGCTGTGGCTATGGCTTTGAAGGGAATGGATCAAACCATTTCCGATAGAGTCGTTGGTATTTTACCTAAAAAGAAACAGGCCATGTACGAACCTGTCGAAGGAGCTGTTCCTAAAAGGGAGGTTGATAATGCCCGAAAATCCATCGTTCAATCTGCCAAACAAATGGAGAGTGATGGGGCCTTCAAACTTGAAGACCTTCTAGGTGGAGAAACCGTCGAATAAATTCACCCTCAAATATCGCGGAGAAGAACCCCTGCTTATCTATCAATTATAGGCAGGGGTTTTTATTTCGCATACACCATCAAATATTTTCATTTTTGATCGCAGCCTGGGCTGCGGCTAACCGGGCAATGGGAACACGAAACGGAGAACAACTCACATAATCCAAACCATTGCTATCAAAAAAATTAATACTATCTGTATCGCCACCATGCTCACCACAAATGCCTATCTTAATATTACTACGAACATGGCGCCCTTTTTCTACGGCTATTTTAATCAACTGACCAACGCCGTTTTGATCTAAACTCTGAAATGGGTCGTTTGAAATAATATTTTGATTCAAATATTCCGGTAAGAATCCCCCGATATCATCCCGGCTAAATCCATAAGTTGTTTGAGTTAAATCGTTTGTCCCAAAACTAAAAAAGTCTGCGCTTTCTGCAATTTCGTTTGCAGTTAAACAAGCGCGTGGTAATTCAATCATAGTGCCCACAAGATAATCAAATTGTAGCTTGCTTTCTTTCATGACCTCTTTCGCAATCTTATGAATAATTTTTTCCTGATTTTTAAACTCCGTATACGTCCCAACCAGGGGAATCATCACTTCAGGGTGTACTTCTACCGCCTTATTTTTTAGCTCCGCGGTCGCTTCAAAAATCGCTCTTGACTGCATTTCCGTTATTTCTGGATATTTTATACCCAAGCGGCAACCGCGATGCCCAAGCATGGGGTTAAATTCGTGTAATTCATAAATACGCTTTTTTATTTTTTCCGCATTCACATTTAATTCTTCTGCGAGACTTTCAATTTGATTACTGTTCAAGGATAAAAATTCATGTAGTGGGGGATCAAGAAGCCGTATCGTTGTTGGTTTCCCCTCCATGACTTTAAAAATCCCTTTAAAATCCTCACGTTGAAATGGGAGTAATTCCATGATTGCATTCCGACGATCAGATTCGTTTTCAGCCAAAATCATTTTCCGCATTATCATTATTCTTTTGGCATCAAAAAACATATGTTCTGTCCGGCATAATCCAATTCCTTCCGCTCCGAATGTAATTGCCTGTTGCGCATCTTTCGGGCTATCTGCGTTTGTTCTCACTTTTAGCGTCCGAACATTATCCGCCCATTTCATAAGCTGACGATAGGCTTTATTTGAATCAGGTTCTGCGGGCTGCAATGAAATCTGACCTTCATAAACAATCCCTTTGGAACCATTCATTGAAATCCAATTTCCCTCACGTAGGGTTATATCATCAATAAAGATTTCTTTTTTGGATACATCAATATTTAAGATTGAGCTTCCCACAATACAACACTTTCCCCATCCACGTGCAACCAGCGCTGCGTGCGATGTCATTCCCCCTTTTGCTGTCAAGACCCCTTCAGCCGCGTGCATACCATGAATATCTTCTGGAGATGTTTCATCTCGAACCAAAATAACTTTTTTACCATCATTTGCTTGCCTTTCTGCTTCATCTGCGGAAAAAACTATTTGGCCGATACTTCCGCCTGGACCGGCGGGAAGGCCTCGGGCAATCACTTTAGCGCTTTTCTCTTCCTTTCTGTTTAACATTGGGTGAAGCAAATCATTAATTTGTTCCGGGTTTATCCGCAAAATACCCTCTTCTTTCGATATCATTCCAGCGTCGACCATATCTACTGCCATTTGTATTGCCGCCATTCCCGTCCGTTTTCCCGTCCGCGTTTGAAGCATCCACAGTTCGCTGTTTTCTACTGTAAATTCAATATCCTGCATATCTCTGTAGTGGGTCTCGAGTTTTGTTCTAATACCATGAAGCTGGGTGTAAATCTTCGGCATAAAAGTTTCCAGTGAGATCCGGTCTTTAGATTCTTTTGTTTTCGTTGCTTCATTTAATGGGTGGGGAGTTCGAACACCAGCCACAACATCCTCTCCTTGCGCATTTAGCAACCACTCTCCATAAAATTTATTTTCTCCCGTAGCAGGGTTCCTGGAAAATGCGACGCCGGTGGCCGATTGACTGCCGGTGTTCCCGAACACCATTGCCTGAACACTTACGGCCGTTCCCCATTCATCGGGGATTTTTTCAATTCGACGATAATGCTTCGCACGCTTTCCTCCCCAACTCTGAAACACAGCCTGTATTCCTCCCCATAATTGTTCATATGGATCATCTGGGAAAGTTTTGTCTAGCGTTGATTTTATATGCTTTTTAAATTTATTTGAGATGTATTCCCAATCGTCTCCATTCAAGTCTAAATCAGACTTATATTTGTTTTTAACTTTATAAGATTGTAGCAAGTCTTCTAGTTGGCGACGAATTCCAATCTCCTCCTCTGCGAGGGACATGTCTGCTTTCTCCATTACCACGTCTGAATACATCATAATTAGTCGCCTGTAAGCATCATAAACAAAACGCTTGTTTTTTGTTTTAGCGATAAGGCCGGGAATAGTTTTTGTGGTTAATCCCAAATTCAATACTGTTTCCATCATGCCTGGCATTGATTGGCGACCCCCAGATCGCACCGAAACGAGTAGAGGGTTGTTCCTATTCCCAAACAATTTTCCCATATGAGACTCTATGCTTGTCATGGCCTTTTCCACGTCTAGCCTAAAACAATCGGGGAATATTTGATGCTGATGAAAATGAGTGCAAACTTCCGTCGTAATCGTAAACCCTGCTGGAACTGGCATACCCAAATTGGTCATTTCAGCCAGGTTTGCGCCCTTACCTCCTAATAGGTCTATCATATCGGCCCGGCCCTCAGCTTTCCCTTTGCCGAATAAATAAACAATTTTATTTTTTGAAGTTTTATTCATGATCTCTTTCGTAAAATATGTCATCAAATTTACAGAAACGCAACATCCTCGGCATTAATTTTCCTCATAATTTGGGCAAGATATTTCTATTGAAACGGCAACAATTAAAACAGTTACTCATTAAATATAAAAAAAAGCATCCTGACGAGTTTTTAGCCGTTGAATCGGCAATTAAATTCTTGGATTCCACACCGTTGTGCTTTGATAGGAGCAATCTTCATGGCCACTTTACTGGATCTGCCTGGGTTGTGGATACGACACGAGAATGGGTTTTAATGACTCATCATCGTCAATTAAACCTATGGCTCCAATTAGGTGGACATGCAGATAGCTGTTCAGACTTGCTGGGCGTGGCGTTAGATGAAGCACAGGAAGAGTCCGGGCTTACCGGTTTTAAAGTTTTATCTCAGAGTATTTTTGATTTAGATATCCATCAAATTCCAAAATATAAAAACATCCCTCCACATTTTCATTTTGATGTTCGGTTTATCATAGAAAATACACGGAGCGGAGATAATATTATCGTGAGTGACGAATCTCATGATGTTGCGTGGATTCACAAAAATGATGTATTAAAAAAAAACCCGGAAGAATCCATGGTGCGAATGTTGAAAAAAACTTCAGTAAATTTTGCCCTATAAAACATGAATTTAGTTGAAAACATTAAAGCTGAAATATTGTCTCACACCGTTTCTGAAAAACAGCGGAAAATAGGACTTGAAGTGGAGGGTTTTTACTACGATAGAGATTTTAATCGCCTTCCCGTAAATCCGACTAATCAATATTCTGCCACCGATTTATTTCAAGAGGTTCTGCAAAAGCGGCAATCCGATGATATGTTTACTTATTCTCTTGAGCCTGGCGGACAGCTTGAGTGGGCGTCAGCACCTACTATTCGTTTATGGGATATTCAAAAACAATTTGATCAACATATAGAAATAGAAAATCAAATTTGTGAAATCAATCAGATTGACCGACTCCATTTATCCTTGGAACCTCTCTGCGTACCCAATGATATTGATCTTATAACGCTGAATAAATATCAATTAATGCACGATCTGTTCTCCCAAACAGGGCGGTTGGGTCCTTGGATGATGCGGAACACCACAAGCGTTCAGTTAAATATTGATTATACTTCAGAACAAGATGCCAATGAAATGGCTTTTCTTGCCGATGCAATTCAACCTCTATTCAGTATTCTTTTTTCTAATTCACCTTTTATTCGTGGAGAGCCAGTGGGAACAACCAATATGCGTTGGAAAATATGGGAAGATACTGACCCTGAGCGGTGTAGATCCCTTTTTGACCATGGAATCTTCTCTGCCCAGAATATGGTAAATGATTATGCTAAGTGGCTTCCAGAAATAAAAACTATTTTTAAATATAACACAAATGGTGAGGCAGAATCTTTCAATGGCACTCTGGGTGAAATGATAATCTCTGAACCTAAAGCCGTTCAACAACACATTCTTACCGCGCTTCATCAATCTTTCACCCATGTGCGGTTTAAAAACTTTTTGGAAATTCGGGCAAGTGACCGTCCTCCTAAAGGAATGGAAATGGCGCCGGCTGCATTCTTGGCTGGTTTGCTCACCGCGCCAAATACCCGCTCAGAAGCGCTTAATGTTGTTTTAGGGTGGTCTAAAAAAGAGAGAAATGAGCTTATTGCCACTGCGCATGATTTATCATATGACCAATCGGGACCAGAAAATAAACCCATTGGTGATTGGCTGTCCTTTTTTTCCAATCTGTCCTTGCAGGGGTTGGGCGAAAGAGAAAAACATCTTAAAATAAAAAATGAAACCCCCTTGGTCCGACCGTTTTTAGAAAATGTATTATCAAATGGTCCCAAAACAATCCAAGTTCAAAACGAATTTCAAAAAACGGACCTTTCTGTCCAAGCATTTCTTAAAGATTATTGTTTAGATTCAACCTCTTAATTTCAACGATGTATCCAAAAATATTACACAACCTTACCTGCCTTTGGGCGGGCATTCAACTCCAAAAAAACGATGCCTGAGCTTCATTTTTTATTTATTCATTTCCCAATTGCACTCTTTTCCTCTGCTGTTTTTTTTGATATTATTTACGTGCTTACGGGAAGAAATGATTTGGCCCAAACTGGGTGGTGGGTCATGCTTCTAGGTTTGGTTTCTGCTGCCGGTAGTATTGCCACGGGGATTTGGCAAGATTCTCTCATTGGCCATTTAGGGTCTGTTATGCCTCTGTGGATCAATCATGGCTGGGTTCAAATATTTTCATGTCTCATCTTTCTCTGTTTGTTTGTTTGGAGAATAAAAGATCCCGAGACATTGACTAATCCAAACCGAAAGTGGGTATATACATTCATTGGGGGGTTGGCTGTTGCAATATTGTTTTATGGTGGCCATTTGGGCGCTAAACTGGCTGGCCGTATCTAAACCCCTATTATTAATTTCTTTTTTTAAAGTCAGTTGCTCATCCTAATTTCTTATATTAATATTCAATGATTTTTGATTACAAAACAGTCGATTCAACTTTTTAAATACGTATATTTGCAATTAAATCTTCAAGAAATTTATTCTACTTTTCAGATTTTTACTTTTGTTAAAAGTCGTTATGGAAAACAGATTCTTCATACATAGTAAATAAGGATTTTTCTTTAAATGAGCAGTCAACAAATGATCGGCGGCCATGAGGCCGGTCTTTTTCAAACAAAACGTTCTGATTTTTGGTGGATAGAGCCACTTCTTACCGGCTTAGGGTTTTTAAGTTTTGTCATATATACCACATGGGCCATGTTTCAAGGAAACTATTACTGGTGGAGTGCTGGCAGTGAAGGGTTTGGTGGCTATCTATCACCATTCTATTCACCATTACTTTTTATCGAGGAAAGTGCCCTAGGTTCCGCACCGCTACTCCATGCTTGGTTTGGTCCCTGGCCGGACTGGATGCCTAATCTGATACCCGTAACTCCTGCGGTCCTCATTTTAGCCGGGCCTCTCTCCTTCCGGCTCACCTGTTATTATTACCGGAAATTTTACTACCGTTCCTATTTTCTTTCACCTCCAGCGTGCGCTGTGTCGGGTGTAGCTCAAAAAGACTACAAAGGTGAAACCGCATTGTTTGTTGTTCACAATCTTCATCGTTTCACTCTTTATATCGCTATTGGTTTTGTGGTGGTTTTATCATATGACGCCTTTCTGTCGTTTTTCCGGGATGGAAAATTTGGCGTAGGTGTGGGTTCAATTATATTGTTATTAAACCCCATTCTTCTGGCAGGATATGTATTTGGCTGCCACGCCTTCCGCCATCTCAGCGGCGGTAGGCAGGACTGTTTTACCTGTCCGCAAGGAAAAGAAAAAGTGAGCTTTAAAATCTGGCGGGGTGTTTCTTGGCTGAATGGGCGCCATATGCTATGGGCTTGGATTAGCATGGTCTGGGTAGCCCTTGGCGATATTTATATACGATTGGTAGCAAAGGGTTATTGGACAGACTTTAACACCTGGGGAAATTAAAATGGACTATTCAGATATTCAGACTATAGAACACGATGTTTTGGTTGTTGGTGCTGGTGGCGCCGGCATCCGAGCAGCTATTGAATGTGCCGAAAAGGGACTAAGCACTGGGATTATTTCGAAATCACTACTTGGAAAAGCTCACACCGTAATGGCAGAAGGTGGCATTGCCGCATCGTTGGGGAATGTGGACTCCAGAGATAGCTGGAAGGTCCACTTTAGGGATACGATGCGAGGGGGGAAGTTTTTAAATCAATGGCGTATGGCTGAACTCCACGCCAAACAAGCGCCAGATCGAGTGAGGGAATTAGAAGAGTGGGGGGCTGTCTTTGACCGCACGGATAAAGGGTTAATTAATCAGCGCAACTTCGGTGGACACCGCTATCCCCGCCTTGCTCATGTAGGTGACCGCACGGGATTGGAAATTATCCGCACTTTACAGGATTTTTGTGTACATCGAGGTATATCCACTCATATGGAATGTACTGGGTTGGATTTAGTATTAGATGGGAATAAAGTTTCTGGATTAGTTGGCTATTGGCGTGAAACTGGACGCTTTGTCCTTTTTAAAACAAAGGCTGTTATTTTAGCAACGGGAGGGGGTGGAAAAGCATGGAAAGTCACCTCCAACTCCTGGGAATACACCGGGGATGGCCTGGGGATGGCTTATCGGGCTGGTGCAGAATTGATTGATATGGAATTTACTCAATTTCACCCCACGGGTATGGTGTGGCCACCCTCTGTAAAAGGTATTCTTGTAACCGAGGGCGTAAGGGGCGATGGTGGTATTTTGCTTAACAGCGAAGGTGAACGGTTTATGTTCAATTATATACCAAAAAAGTTTGCCAGCGAAACGGCGGATACTGAAGCAGAGGCATCCCGGTGGCTGGATGGTGACAGAGAAGCCCGCAGACCGCCCGAACTATTAACCCGCGATGTGGTTGCTCGGGCTATTAAAAAAGAAGTCGAGGCAGGTAGGGGGTCTCCTAATGGCGGCGTCTTTTTAGACATTGCCTCCCGAAGGCCGGCCGAATTTATAAAAAAGAAACTGCCTTCAATGTATCATCAATTTAAAGAGCTTGCAGAGATAGATATTACTGAGAAACCAATGGAGGTCGGGCCCACACTTCATTATTTTATGGGGGGTATCCGTATAAATAGCGACAGCCAGCAGACGAATGTCCCGGGTCTATTTGCCTGTGGTGAGTGTGCTGGCGGCATGCATGGAGCAAACCGATTGGGGGGCAACTCACTTTCTGATCTCCTAGTATTTGGAAAACTGGCAGGAGATGGGGCAACTAATTATATAAAGAGTCTTACTGGTCGATTGAATTGTAGCAACGAAGAGGTGAGTAAAATTATAAAAGAGGCCACTGATGTCTTAAATCGGGAAGAAGGTAAAAACCCTTATCTTGTCCATGAAGAATTACAAAACATTTTGCAATCATACGTTAGCATCGTCCGTACTGGGGAAGAGTTGGCACTGGGTCTTGAAAAATTGCAGGAATTAAAAGTAGACATTGTTGAAGTTATTGCCCATGCCTCTGCACAATATAATCCCGGTTGGAATGAAGCCCTGGATTTAAAAAATCTCATTGTCACAGCAGAGGCCGTCACTCGGGCCGCGTTGATTCGTGAAGAAAGCCGGGGGGCCCACACCCGACTTGACTTTGAGGGTGAGCATGAAGAGGGTTTAGAATACAATATTGTTATAAAGAAAACCGAATCTGGCATGTCTGCAGAAAAAGTCCGGCGCGAAGATCCGCCGGTGGAATTGGCTGATATTGCCTATGCTTCATTGGAAGAACTGGAAGGAGACAATTTTGGATCATAATTTTTTAATATGGAGGGGCGATTCGAAAAAAGGGGAATTTGAAAATTATACGGTAAAATTAGAACAGGGAATGGTGGTGTTGGATGCCATTCACAGAATTCAGGTAGAACATGCCAATGATTTAGCCGTCAGGTGGAACTGTAAAGCGGGAAAATGTGGATCTTGCAGTGTGGAAATAAATGGTCGTCCAAAATTAGCGTGCATGACTCGTATGAACGAGTTCACACCCGGTGAGACCATCACAGTTCAACCGCTGAAAGCCTTCCCTGTTATAAAAGACCTGGTAACGGATGTATCGTGGAATTATAAGCAGAACAAAATGATTCCACCCTTCAAGCCTCGTGAAAAGAAAAATGGCAAGGATCATGTCATGTATCAGCGTGATGTCGAGCGAATTCAGGAATTTCGAAAGTGTATTGAATGTTATCTCTGCCAGGACGTCTGTCATGTTCTTAGAGATCACGATAAGAAGGAAAAGTTTGTTGGTCCGCGCTTTATGATCCGGCTAGCCTCACTTGAAATGCACCCGTTAGATCGGGAAGACCGCATACCTGAAGTTAAAAATGAATTTGGCTCAGGTCTATGTAATATTACGCGTTGCTGCACAGATGTTTGCCCTGAGCATATTCAGATTACAGATAATGCGATTATCCCCCTTAAGGAAAGAGTGGTGGACCGTTTTTATGATCCAGTGATGTGGATTTACAATAAATTGTTTGGCAATGCAATGGCGCGAAGCAGTGATGAAGATTAAAATACAAATTCTGTTATTTATAAATATATCTTTTGATAAAAAAATTTAATATCGGTAATATACTTAATGTTAATATTCCATTATCAAAGATTAAAGGAGTCCCCTCCCAATGAAAAATAGTATTCGGACAGTCATCGTATCCACCTTTTTATTAACCCTTTTTTCCTGTACAACTTCCACTGATGTGCCGCTTCCAATTACCACTTCAAGCGAAGAAGCCCTAGAAATGTATAATAAAGCCTGGTATTACTGGGGCGATCATGATGGAATAAAACAATCAGAATATATGAAAAAGGCTCTAGAGATTGATCCGGAATTTATATTGGCTAATCTTTATGTGGTTGAAAATGATCCAAATAAAAGAAAACAGTTTAGAGATAAAGCGATACAAAATAAAAAGGATGGGTCTAATGCAGAAAAATTGCTTGTTGATATGTTCGTCGCTGGAAGAGAAAGTCGCACAGGCGATCAAATTGATATAGCTAAAAAGCTCGTCGAAGAGTACCCAAACAGCTCAAAAGCTTATGTTGATTTAGGAGACGCTTATAATGTTGCTAGAGATTTTAATTCAGCAGCTCAAAACTATACAAAAGCTACTGATATTAATCCCGAAAATGTTAATGCCTGGTGGAGGCTCGCCTCACAGCATATTAATGTTTATAATGGCCAAGTTTTGTTGCCGGCCGAAAAACAAGATAAAAAGTTAGGTATAAAATATATTAATAAAATGATTAGTTTAAGACCAGAAGCCGCTGTTGGCTACCAAATTAGAGGAAATGTTGATCGGGCAAATAGTGATTTTGAATCAGCAAAAAAATGGTATTCAGACGCTTTAGAAAAAAGGCGCGCAACAGGCCGTGCAGCAAGTGGTCTTTTGGGTGTTATTGCACATAATCTCGTTTTTAATGGCGAATTTGATTCTGCTCAAGAGTACTATAATCTCGCTATTAGCGAGGGTCAAACAGCAAATAGTAAGTATAGTGCGGCAATTTTTCAGATTCAATCTTATCTGTTTAACGATGATTATTCCGGAGCAATTCAGATTGCGGATCAAATATCAAAAGATTTGGAAAGCTATGGGGCTTCAGACGTTCAAATGTTTTGGAGTAAATCCCAGATCGAGCTGAGAAAATTTTTAGCTTATGCCCATAGTCAAAAACAGGAAGAAGCATATGAGTCGCTAATGATGCGTAAAAATTATGCAAAGCAAGCAATGGCTAAAATGGAAGTTGATGAGGTAAGTCAGGCCAACTTTGATTACAACAATGCAAAGAATCAAGCTTGGTACCATATTTTATTTGGAGAGTATAATGAGGCTGAAACTCAACTTAATACTCTTTATTCTATTGCTAGCAAAATACAAAGCCCAACCGCATTAGATGAATACTCCGCAATGATGGGTATGGTTCGTCTCAATCAAGGAGACTCAGCAGGCAGTCTTAGTTATTTTAATGAAAATATCGACACAGAAAATTACCAGTATTACAGCTATTTCAAGGCACTTGCGCTAAGGGCCGCTGGGAAAGACATAGAAGCGAGAGATATCTTCAATAAACTCTCTAATTACAATTTCAATGGTTTGGGTGCCTCACTAGTAAGATCACTGGCTAAAAAACAGCTTGAGTCATAATAATATATTAGAGATTTAGAACAATAAAAAAGGGCTGTAATAAATACAGCCCTTTTTTATTGTTTAAATAAAGCTTTTTTAACTTTTTAATCTAAAATTAACTGGAATTGAAATCCAGACCCCCACAGCTCGCTCCCTTTGTCTCGCCGGTCGAAACCGAACAGCGCGTATAGCAAGTGTGGCCGCTTCGTCCAACCCGGTGTTGGGAATCCCTTTTAATATTACTGTATCTTTAACCCGCCCCCTATCATCTACAAAGACCTGCACGACGACAGTGCCTTCAATGCCAGCTTCTTGAGCAATTTCAGGATATTTTGGCCGAATGGGTGAAAGCGGTACGGGTGGATCATCGTATGGAATAAATTTTACACGAGGTCCTTCTGGCGGTGGTGGTGGCGCGCCCCAAGCATCAAATTCATCCAAATTAAATTCATCTAGGGTAACGTCATCTGCTATATCTTCGCTTTCAGATTCTACAGGGACTGAGGGTCTTGCAGGTGGGGGGGGTCGATCAAATTGTTCCGTCTGGGGAATATCAATTTGTTCAATAATAATTTGAAATTCTTCCTCTAAATCAAATGTGTTAGCTGGCCTGGGAAAAATTAAAAATGCAGAAATTAACAGAAAAATACCTGCAAAGCTCGTAATCCGTACGATAATTGGATAAAGGAATTTTATGGACGCTGATTGTTCATTACGCATATTAATCTACTGCTGTTTTAGTAGAATAGTTCAACTTAAGGGCATCTGCTTTTCGTAATTCTATATGGATTGCGCTAATTAATCCCATTTTCGCGCGTTCATCCGCTTTTAATGAAACAACAAGCTGTGGATCTGCCACTCGCTTTTCATACATGACATGTCGGATGCCATCGGAAGCATAAAGTCTATCTTGAATAGAAATCAAGCCATCTTTAGATACCCAGATATGAGAAGTGTGCCGTTTAGATTTCAACTTCTCTATGCGTTTTGCTTTCGGAAGCGAAATGGGAAGCCCAGAATATTCTCTTAACACGGTCGTTACCATAAAAAATATCAAAAGCATAAATATAATATCCGGCATAGAAGCGGTTGGAATTTCACTTTTGAGTTGGGTTTTTCTTTTTAATTTCATTAGTTCGAATCCGCAATTGAAATTCGAGTTGCGTTTGCCAGCTTTAGTTGATCAATGACTGCAACATAATCTTTATATGTGGCCGCTTTGTGGGCCTTTACTGAAATAACCAGCTTTTCATTTGCTGCCAGTTTTTGCCTAACTGTCTTTGATAGGTTTCGTACTTCTATGCCCTCTCCGCCCAATAAAACATTTCCTGACGAATTTATCAAACAATTAAGAATATTCTTTTTACTGATTTCAACTTCTTCTCCTTCGGCTGGCAACACCATTCCCAACCCTTTATCCATATCAATTGTGGTGGTAACCAAAAAGAAAATTAAAAGCAGAAAAGCAATATCTGCCATGGAGGAGGTGGGGATTTCTCCCCCCTTAAACCTGCGTTTTCTCGCCATAATTAAACTTTAAACGTTTTAATCCTGTGCGAGTTTTTCGTATTGTAAGTGGAGTTGGTCTAACAGCTTCACAGAGTTTTCTTCCATATCGAGAATAAGTTTATCAATCCGGGATACGAAAAAGTTTTGGAAAATTTGGATGATCATTGCCGTAATTAAACCAAATGCTGTTGTCAAAAGCGCCTTTGATATGCCTCCTGCAACAACAGCAGGCGAAATGTCATTGGCCGCCTTAATAGCGTCAAAGGCATCGATCATTCCTACAACCGTTCCTGTGAACCCAATCATCGGAGCTACTGTGATAACCGTATTTAACCAGATCATGTTTTTTTCGAGAAATGCCATTTCGAGCGAGCCTGCATTTTGGACCGCTTTTTCTACTTCTCTCAAACCGCGGTGAAACCTCGTAAGCCCCGCATGGAATACTTCCGCCACTGGGCCCGGTGTATTGTCGCATAAATCTACAGCAGCCTGAACGCTTTCCTTCTCAAGGATTGTTGAAATGTCTTCGTAAAATTTTTGTGAGTTTATTGACGAAATGATTAGAGAATAAGCTCTTTCAAAAGCAAATCCCAAACCAAATATAAGCGAAACAAGAATTGGCCACATAAAAGCTCCGCCATCTATGAAATATTGCACCATAACTAACCTCCAATAAATTTTTTTATTTAATTATTTTAATTACTACGAATATCATTATAAAAAATTCTGCCGAATCTACTCTCTATATCTCAAGATTCCACACAAAATATTTTCACGACGAAAGTTCAGCTAAACCGTCCTCTTCTGTCGCATAAATTTTTGCATATTTGGAGATACCCATAATATTAAATGTTTTTTCTACAATTGGGGCTGTATTACAAAAAGCGATTTTCCCGCTTGTCCCCTGAAGCTCTTCAATAACTTCAATTAAAATAGATACTCCGATGCTGTTTACCATTGCAGTTTTTTCTACATTTATCAAAAATTTTCGCTTTCCTTCTGAAATTTTTTGTAAACAAACCGAAGCAACCTGCTCTCCACCATAATTATTTAAGTAACCATTGGTCGTTACTATAATAACTCCACTCTCATCTTTTACTTTTAAGTCAAAATCGGGCATGTGAATTATCTCCTTTTTAGTCTCTTAATTATTTTACTTTTGTCATTGTGACGGTAGTTCCATCTTCCGTTGTTTCAAACTCAACGGTATCCATTAATTCTTTCATGAGCTGAACCCCCCAGCCTCTTTTATGTTCTGAGTTAATCTTTTCATCAATATTTGGAATGGCAACTACTTCAGAATCAAATCCAACGCCTCGGTCTCCTACTTTAATTACCAAAGTGTCTTCTTTAATAATGTAATGAATAAAAACATTGTCTTTTGTTTTTGAGTGCTCAAATGCATTAATACAGGCCTCTATTAGCGCCATGCTAATTTCTGCTGTTTTCATATCATCAAGGCCCATGCGTTTTGCGACAACTTCTGCTGTTTTTGTCGCCGCTAGTTCCATGTCTTCCATTACTGGCAATGTTAGTTCTACGGTTGGGTTTGTCATTTTATCTCCTTTAATTATTTAAGCCTGAGCGACTTTTTTAATTTGTTCTGCAGATTCTATTGTTTGAGGTTCTGCTGTTGAATTGTTTTTTTCTAAAACAACAAATGTAATATCATCTGGGGTTTGTGTTCCGTCAAGCCATTCATCTGCCAATTTTATAAGCGCTTCTTTTACTGGGCTTGCTCCCAAGTGTCCTGTTTTTTCAACGCATTGCTGCACGGCTGGATAATCTAATAGGGCGCCGCCGGGGTTGGGGGCCTCTGGAAGACCATCAGAAAGAATCACAAGAAGGTCGCCTTCATTAAAACTTCTTTCTACTAAATCGAATTGTTCATTGTCCAGCCCGCCTAGTGGAAGGTTGTGGATTTCAATTTCTTCAACTGTTTTATTTCTTGCGGAATAGAGGTATGCTGGGGGCATTGCAGCCGCACTGATAAATAGTTTGTTACCTCTAAAAATGCAAACACTCAAACTCATGCGAAGCCTTCCTGTGTCAACACGCCGAACAACGCTGTTTAGTCGACTTAATATATCGTCGGGCGAATTGGAAACAATACCCGCCAGGCCCGCTTTTGTTATTGATACCATCATGCCGGACTGGGCGCCGTGGCCCGTTGCGTCACCACATACCACATAAAAACTACCATCCTCAAGCTCAAAAAAGTCATAATAGTCGCCACCAACTTCCGTGGAAGTGCGCATATAAGCTTTGATATTCATACCAGCATAGTCTGGTATTTTTTTTGCAATCATTTTTAGCTGAAATTCGCGAGCTTCTTCTAATTCTTTATCTTTTCTTTTGTTTTCAACGCCGCGCAGTCGCATTTTTGATACGCCAACAAAGGCCACGGCCCCCAACCCTAAGGTAGAAGCAAGGTAAAACAAATAGGCATACCACGTATCCCAAAAGGGGGGCGTTACAACCATTCCTATGACATACGGCGTCTCATTCCAAACGCCATCGTTATTGCTGGCTTTAAACTGAAATGTATATTCCCCATCGTCCAGACCTTGAAAGGCCACCGATCTATTGTTTCCATTTTGGACCCAACTATTTAGATAATTATCCAATGTGTATTGATATTGATTTTTAGCGGTTTTATTATAAGTTAGACCAACAAAATTGATATTCAATGTTTGAATCTCATGATTTACTTTGAATTGGTCGCCTTTAAAATCAACCGGAGACCTGTTCCCATCATAGTCTATTGCTTCTACTGAAGAAATGGCTAGCTTTGGTGCTTCCTGATTAATAACGATTGCTTTTGGGTCAAAGGTTGTTAATCCAGAAACGCTACCAAAGGAAAGCTTCCCATTCGTGTGAATGACCACTGACCCTTTATTGAAAATGTCCGCGGGTAAGCCATCAGAAATTTCAAAAGATTGTATGTTTTCATTTTTTTGAAGCTTTGAAATGCCGCGTCGAGTTCCCATCCAAATAGCGCCCTCTTTATCAGATATAACCGAAAGAACTGTATTGCTCGGCAATCCATTATGAACCGACCAGCGATCAAAATTGTCTTCATTTTTATTATATCGGTAAAGCCCTTCTCCTGCAGTCCCAATCCAAACAGCTCCATCGCTAGACTCATGTAGTGTTTTTACTCCAAACGATGAAAAACTTTTAGCGTCATTTTCATCTAGAATATAATGGGCAATCTGTTTCATGGTGTTACCGTTGATTCTAAATAGCCCATTTGTTTCCGTACCAACCCATAGCTCATCATCATCGTTCTGGCTTAAAAACGCAGTTGCATTTAGTAAAAATTTATTGTCCGGATTCAAGTCGTACCGATAAACGGAGAACTTATATCCGCCTTGCTGCCGTTTTGTCTTGGCAATTCCCTCTCTTGTAGAAATCCATACAACTTCGCCTTGTTTGTATATTGTGTTGATTTTTCCCGCAAGGTTTAGATCTGCCCCATATTCTTCATCCTCTATTCGATTAAATCGTAGAAATTTATTTTTTGATGGGTCAATAATTGTCATTCCATTGTATTGGCTTCCAGCCCAAACCATTCCATCCGAAGTAATTGCCAACGCATCTGTTTCTTCTGTCAAAAGTGAATTCTTATTGGTTGGATCAGAAATATATCCTTTAATTAGAGCGTGATCTTTATCAACATGATCGACGCCTTTTTCGTGGGCAAGCCACAGCGTTTCGTCAGTATCAATAATAACAGATCGGATGTTCGCTCCTTTAATACCCCCGGATTCTTTTGTTAATGATGTAAAGTTTTGTGTTGTTTTAATTCGTTGGTTTAAACCAATTTGAGTTCCAATCCAGATATTATTAAAGTCATCAACAAAAAAATCGTTTATTTCGGAATTTGATAGAGACGCTGGTTCTTCAACTGCTGTCATTGTGCCGTCAGTATTCGGTTGTAATATTTGAAAGTCGCGATCTTCAAACATCCCGCCATTTGCAAAAAAATTATCTGTATTAAAATGAATAAGTCCTGTAAAAGCTAAAATATCTATCCACAGGTCTCCCGATGAGTCTGAATAAATATTTTTAATATATTGACCAAATAAATAGTCCCAGGCCAAATCTTCAAACATTTGATAGTTCTCGTTATAAAAGACCACTCCCGTCGTTGTGGCCACCCATAGGCCTGACATGTTTTTGTTCTCACCAAAATCTAATATTTTATTTACAGAATATTGATTTAATGGAGAAAACCATTGTGTCCCAGCAAAGCGTGTTATTGATGAAAAATCCCCAATGTTTAATTTATCTAAACCGCCAGGTGTGCCTATATAAAGGTCATTCCCTTTTATAAATAATGTATTAATACGATCATTTGAGATTGTATTGGGATTACTTGTAGAAGATTTGAGCCTTTGAAAAACATCCTTTTCTTTAAGATAATAATTGAGGCCATTTAAGGTGCCAACCCAAAGGTTCCCGGATGAATCAATAACTATCGGATTAAATTGTGTGGCGTCAAAATTATTGCTGGAAATCGAAAAGGGATCTGCGGGGTCAAAGTGATAATTCTTTTTTTCGGCAGTCACCTTATCTATTGAAAATAATCCGGTGCTTTCTGTTGCAATCCATATAACACCTTCGCGATCTTCTGTAACAAACGTTGGCCGACTGCCCGTATTAAATCTTTTAAAAGTGTTTTTCCCATATAAGTAAAGATCTAAGCTTTTATCGGTTATTGACCAAATGTCTCCTGAGGTGTCCTTATAAAGGCCCCATATCCGATTCCCCGATAGTGCGGTAGTATCAAACGGGTTGGAATTATAAACAGTTACGTCATATCCATCATATCGATTGAGTCCCTCTTTTGTCCCCAGCCATAAAAACCCGCGACCATCATCACTGATAGATGTAATATCATTATCAGACAACCCGTCGCGTGCGCTTATTACTTTGAATCGTAAATCCGTCTCGTCTGCAAGCAGGTTTGCAAACATTGTAATGACTAAAAAGGCTATTCGTATATAAATGTTTTGCATTGTTTAATATGCTTTATAACCTAAAACGAATGGGAAGCACCATCCGAACCGGAACAGCGTTCCCTTGATAATAACCTGGGGTGAATTTTACATCTTCAGTGATAAGCCGCAGGGCCTCTTTGTCAAGGGGTATTGCCAATGAACGAAGAATTTTTGCTTCAATAACTTTGCCCTCACTGGTAACCACGAAACCTACATAAACAACGCCCTGTATACCCATCTGCTTTGCAACTTTGGGGTAACGAACTTTTTTCCCAATTGCAGCCATTCCGCCTTTTATTGCTGGCATTTTTTCAGCGGTGAGATAAATGCCTTTATCGTCTTTTTGCTGGGCAGATAAACCCGAGAACAAAACAGTAAAGACGATTAGAACAAGATAGAGTTTTTTCATTATATGAACCTGTTGCCTATATTAATTACTAATTGATTGACAAAGTCTAAGCGTTATTTTATAGAAATTTATTTTTTTAATTTTATTAAATAACAAATGACCCTCAGCATAAAGAAAGGTAAGCCCTCACACCCTTAAATTTAATAGCTATTGGCCAAGAATGCATCAGCTTCGTTAAAATATTTTAGGGCATCCATTGCTTGGTTGTCAGACTCGATTCTAACCCCCCAAAGTTCGTCTCGACCCCACTTTGCACCTGCGATTTCTGATTTTAATATTGTCTTTAGGTAGGCCTTGTTTACCATAGCCTCTTCTTTTTCCTTTTCGTTATAATCTTTCGTCGCAAATTCTAAAAAGTCCTCTGTTGCATTAGCCGGCAACTCCCAGCTTTGTTGAAATTCTCTGTAATGCTCCGGTATGCCCATGTGGCTTCTTACAAATGTTGCGCTCCAATTAAACATCGGGCGGTTTGGATCGGCCAGTATTTTTCGTGTAGCTGGTTTGAGATCTAAATCCCAAGGGATATATACATCGGGCGTAATCCCACCTCCCCCATAAACGGTCCTTCCTTTTCTCGTAGAAAAGGGAGGCCGGAGTTTTTTAAGTGAATCTATTTTTGCTTCACGATTTTCTTCATAAATCTCTTTATAATAATCTTCATAATTTCCGTTTTTAAACGAACGCTGGATTAGCCTTCCGCTCGGGGTATAATACTGAGCAATCGTAACCCGAATCGCCGACCCCTCGCTGAGAGCTACCTGGCGCTGTACGAGCCCTTTGCCAAAACTAGTTTCTCCCACAACCAATCCTCGGTCTAGGTCTTGAATTGCGCCAGCTACAATCTCGCTGGCGCTTGCGGATCCGCGATTGATTAATAAAATAACAGAGAAATCTCTATTGCCCTTGTAGGGAGCAGCAACAAAAGCCTGTGTTACCTTTTTATCTTTCCCTTTCGTATATACCAGTGTGTCTTTTTGGGTAATAAAGATATTAGCAACCTCAGCTGCTTGTTCCAGTATACCCCCACTGTTGTTTCTAAGATCTAAAATCATTCGATTCATGCCTTGGTTTAACAATTTGTCTATAGATTTCCGAACTTCTGGCCCTGACTTTGTAGAAAACCTCGTTAGCCAAACATAGCCGGTACGGTCATCAAGCATGATGCTGGCGCGGACACTATATAGCGGAATGTCGTCTCGAACAATGGTGACGCCAAATGAATCTGTTCCAATTCTCCCAACCTTTAAATTAACGCGTGTTCCCTTTTTTCCGCGTAATTTTTTATAAACATCTTCTCGTTCTATGCCCTTTGCGCTTTCACCGTCAATTTCAATTATCCAATCTCCCGCCTGAATTCCCGCTTTTTCTGATGGCCCACCAATTACCGGTGCAATTACTGTGATATAATTATTTAATATATCAAATTCGATGCCAACACCCTGGAACTCGCCTTTAAATAATTCGTTAATATTTTTTTGATCCTTTGCTGAAATAAAGACAGAGTGGGGGTCAAGCTGATCCATGATTCCATGAAAAGCACCGTCCATAAGCGTTTCCATATCCACCGTTTCATAATAAAGTTGGTTCACAAAATACAGGATTTGATTCATAACCTTGAACTTGCTTTCAATGGTGGCGTACGAATTGTTTTGTTTTGAATAAAGAACCTGTGACAGGGGAAGCGCAATAAGTAACCCTATCGTTACCCCAACTAACAGCGTAGACCTTGTGGAAGGTTTAATTCGTTTCATCCCTGTTTTATATACTTATATGGGGTTATAATCCGAAATAAATAACCGTGCGCAACGTAATCCCCTGGAGGGCGGATTTGGGAGAATCGTTAATGGGGATGTGTCCGTTCAGCCTCCACTTTCCACTCCCTATTGTACCTTTATTATATCCTGCGCTGATTCGCAATCCCATTCTATCAAGAAATTGCCACTTTATTGCTATGTAGGGTTGAAAGTTAAAAAACGTACCACTAAGTTCTGTCATTGTTCCATTTACGTTTATGGGGCGTAAGCCGTTTGCGCGGTATGCGTTTGCCGCCTCTGAGTGTGTGCGTCCCAACGTATCTATTTCAACCATGACACTATTGTTTTCGATATAACCATACATGTTTTTATTGAAATTAGACCATTTGGGTGTACCGATATGTTGATCAACTGAAAGAGTATAGCGACCCACTCCCATTAGGGCCCCCGCCATCACCTCCAGGTCTCTATAAACGGGTATAACATATTCAATCGTCATGGCACCCATTAAAAAATTAAGCCGTGCTTTTACGGAAAGGTTTTCGGAAAAGGTGTACAGGGTGTCCCCATCTGTTCCAAATGCAGGCTCTTGATACCCCGTTGAGTCGTCCCTGTTAATAAACATTTGTATATCAAAAACATTGCTCACCTGGGCGGCCCCTAGTCCGGCATACCCGCCGAGTCGCCACGGGCCTGACATTTGCGCAAACCCTTCGCCTCCGTGAAAAACCAACGGGCGAGAAGAAAGATCTTTAACGTTTAACCCCAATTCTTTTAAAATGTGTTCTCCCGGAACAGAGTCTAATACCATATACATCGTACTGATTCCAATGCCGCCACCATAGGTGGCTTCCGTTGGATATATGTCTCCTTGGGGGGTCGCCAAAGAAACGATAAGCAGGAATGTTGTAATAATTTTATTCATTAAGACTAAATAGCCGCCAAACAATGAGCGTTTAATTTATTCAGTATGCCTTCAATATGAAAACATAATTGTGATTTTTCCTTTATAATATATCTGGCCTTTTTCTTGATATATTTGACGGTGAACACCTATATTTGATAGAACCTGCAGGTAAGGGTATTCATATTATAGTAATAACGTCTCCAATTTTAACCATTTTAACCGCCTGGAAAAAGCTTAGTGTTAGTTAAGTTTTCAGTCGGATTGCTCGTTTCCACCTTTGGAGTCCTAGTTGCGGGAAACCTTTTTGTTTTTGGAACGCTTGACCTAAACAACAATGGTAAAAGTGAAATTTTACTTCTTGGTGGGTTGTCAAACCAATTAGAATATGTTGAGTTGGGTGACGACGGAAGCCATCGTTTGTTGTGGACATATTCCCCAGAGGTAAACGGCAAGGTCGTTGATGCGCGGTTTAGTGATTTAAACAATGACAACACAGAAGAATTGGTTGTTATACTGCAGTCTAATAACAATAACTGGTTAAGTGTTTTTGAATGGAATGGACAAACTTTTTCATCTAAGCCAAAATCTATCATGGGTGGGGGTGGAAAGGCGGATAGAATTCGTCCAGGAAATCTGGCTGGGTCTGCGAATGTTTTTTCTGTCTCAATGTCTACCCCCACTCGAAGCGCAGAGCTTTTTACTCTTTTTTTGGACGAGGGGAGTCTTCGTAAAGCAAACAGTCATACTATTTCTGGCACATTGGTCAATAGTGGGTATGGACCCGTCTATGTCGGTGTTTTTTCGAGTAATGATGAGTCCTTCGTTGCCTTAATGAGCCCAGAGGGCGATGGCCTTAAGGCAAGCGTGTTTTCCACATCAAATCTCGATGAGGAGCTTGTTTCTGATCTCTTCATGATGAACGGTGCTCGTGTTGTTTTGGGACAGTATATCCAGCCTTTTGATGAAAATAAAGATGGTGCGGATGAGCTTCTTATTCCCTTTGCAACCGGTGAGGTTTATGTCCTTGCTTATGCAGGTGGTGATCTTACGTTCACCGAAAGCAAATTAAGTAAGGCCGGTTTGTTTGGGATGAAGTCTTCTGCCGGTGAGGCGGAAATAAATAGCGCAATATTAGCACGAATAGAAAATGGTCTTTATGATTCTGTTCTAAAAGGCGATCAAAACAAGGATTTAGATTCTCTTCTTTTCCTTGTTACCGATACGTTGCTGTTGGGCGATACTTTAAGCTTATTTGTCCTTCCAGACTCTACGTCAGATTTCTATGGTTTTCGCTGGAAAACTGCGCCCCCGGCTGATATGCGCTTTGAACCAAGTCTTTATCAAATAACGTGGGTCCCCACCCGAGATAATATAGGGGTTGTTGACGCGTCTTATGAGTTAAGCGTTCGGATAAAAGAAGAGTTGCTTCGTGGCGATGATAATTATGGAGACACTCACCACATACACCCCATTTTGCAAGTCATCGATTCCTCCTTTGTTATTTTAGTGGGTGATACCGTTGTTCCGCCCCAACCTTTTGTTTTGGTCCCGTCACGTTTTCATCGAATTAATATTTCCACTACAGATATTGATGAAAATGACCGATTTGTTTTTGAGGGAGAAACGCCTTTTAGTACCAACAGTATAAACACAAGCGGTGTCATTTCTATTGGAATCTCCGCCGACCTCAGTACAATTAAACAGAATAAAACGTCTGCTTTTAATTTTAAATCTTCTTCTGACAGGCCAGATTCAATTGTGACGTTATCTTTCGTTCATGATTTGGATAGTAATCTTTTTTATATGTCAATTTTTCCTGCGAGGGATACCATCCCACAGTCATTTGATCCAGAAGGATTAAGTCCGGATCTTTTAAAATTTCCCAAATACTTTTTTGAAGGCTTTCCTTCAGCCTTAGGGCTAGAGCGTGCTCCGAATGGCCGGTTAAATCTTTTATCTTCAGACCAAAAGATATCCGGTGTTATTTCCCTGTCCTCTCCTCTTCATAGCCAAGACCATGACCTGATGCTTTCATATTTTGGTGGTCGCCCCTATGCTGTTCGTGGTGATGTTGATATAAAGGAAAATGGGTTGCAAAAAACAATTACTGAAGTTGATTTTGATTCGTCCTTTATGCCTTTATTCATTGATGCCTGGCTCACCCCTGCCAGTAGGGACACCTTTGTGTTTCATCTTGATTCTATCCCCGATACTTTAAAAGCTAAAACAGATTTTGATTCATTTTATGCACCCGCGACCCTGCTTAAAGATAAGCGCTCAATTGATGAGACTTTGGCGGGTGATCCGCCTTCCACGGTTAAGGTAGAAACGGAAACGCCACCATCTCAACTTGAAATACCTGCGCTCGATTCAACCGTTATTCAAACTAACCCTTCAGATTCTATGGTTACTATATCGGCGGATTCTATTAAAACATCCGGGGAAACGCTTTCTATTGTGCCCTTGGAGTCAACGCCAATGTCATCTGATTCGATTAAGGCTGATATCCTTATCTCAGCTCCAGATAGCACATGAAAGTTTTTAAACAGCTATTTATCGTTGGGGTTCTTATGTGCTCGGTTTTTTCTCAAAGTTTGAAAATCATCCATATGGAGGGAACTTATGATCTTGATGGTGACGGTTTGCAGGAGTTTGCGTCAGTCGAAAAGGGATCATATAAAAACAAAGAATTATCCGTTATTCGATATTATGAGCTCGATGAAGACGGGTACCAAAAATTGGGATGGGAGCTTGAAGCACCCGATGGTTTGCTTGGAAACTTTGTAGATGTTGAGCTGGGTGACCTGGATGGTGATGGTATACCAGAGCTTATCACTGTTTCCAATTTAGCTGAACCAGACCAAAACGAACTTCTTCAGCCAATCGCCTTTTATTACTATTGGGATGGGGAGCGGTTTAGTGAGCGCGCCGGTAGCGTATTAAACTTATCTGGTGGTAGAAGTTTTGTGCGGGGACATAATTTTGTTTTGTTGGATTATGATGGTGATATGGATCAAGAGTTGGCTGTTTCTCTTGGAAGCCCATTGCGTGAAATTGTTATTCTCGATTTAAACGACGAAGGAGAGTGGGTTGTAATTCAAACGGTTAAGCCAAATGGTATGCGCTCAGGTATTGGCGCAACATACGTTACTTCCGTTGATTGGAATCGTGACGGGTTTGATGAAATCATTGTTTTATCCGCAGAAGGCGACGTACTTCGGACTCAGCCTTTTTATAATATTGGATCAGAACTGGTTATGGGCGATGGACAAGACACCCCCATTCCTGGTTTAGATGGGTTAATTCCCTCCGCGATCTCTATAACCGATTGGGACAAGGATGGTATTACAGATGTTTTAATTCCGTTTTATAATGGAGATATTGTATCTATGGCGCTTACTGATGATTATCTTTCAATTGAAAAATTACCCATAGATGGCGGCCCCTTGTCGGAAATGCGCGTAGCCGATTTTAATCAAGATTCCTACGATGATATTCTCTTAATCTCTGGGGACATGAATATTTTAACCCTAGCATCGGGCAGCGACGACGGCCTTGTTGAGCCGTATGAATATTTTACCTTGGAAGATGATAGTCTTCAGGGGCTACAAGTTTTTTCTGCTCTTCCTGTTGTTGTCCGGGGAATTTATTCTGGATCTGTTATCGCGGCTGGTTGGGATGGCTATGAAACAAATCTTTTTATTACCGACCTTGGGCGTGGGCCAGAGCCAACCGCACCCAAAATTGTAGGTGTGGTGCCCCAAGAAGAGGATGTGTTGGATGTTTTTCCCCATATTCCAAAAGAGGAAATATCGCTTCCAAAAATCCCAAAACCCCTGGAAACAATGGGCCAGCCACTGCCTAAAGGAATTCTTCCTCGTCACGTTTTGACGGTAAACCAATCTTTCGCCTATACGCTACCGGAGGAAGAGAAAAAAGAATTTTATAGTTTCAGATGGCTTCAACCGCCACCCCGGGGAATGTTTTTTCACTATGATTCCCGCTCTATTCGCTGGGTACCACACAACGGCCAACTAGGCGCATATAAATTAGCATATCATATAGAACGAAAGTTGGGTGAAGATGTTACCCCCATGACAACAGAAGAAGATTCTCTTTTAACATATAAGGTTGTTCCAAGTTTGGAGGGAGACGATGAAAGGTTGTGGCTTTATGTTAACGATCCGCCGATTTTTGTTTCTGAGCCGTTGGGGACTGAATTTGTTGCTGGAGATACTTTTGTTTATAAACCGATCGTCTTTGACCGGAACCCGGATGTGTCGCTAAGCTATCGGCTTGAAGTTTCTCCCAATGGAATGGTTCTTAACGGTGAGGGTGTTATTTTTTGGCAAACAGATACCTCACACATTGATGTGTATGATGTGCGGCTGGTGGTAAGTGATGGCTTTGATCGGGTCGCCCAAAATTTTTCTTTATTCGCGCGTGCCGGTGTTAAAGTTTTATCCATGGCGCCAAAAGAGGCTTCAATAGATGAGCCCTATCGGTATAAAGTTGAAATCTGGCGACCCGATCTAGAACATATTCTCAGCTTTAGTTTAACTGAAAACCCAAATGGTATGCTTATCGATGAGACGGGGGTTGTCACGTGGGTGCCGGGCGTTGCTCAAATTGATACCCAACAGTTTGTTGTGAAAGTAAACCACGGTATCGCCGCTGATTCCCAGAGGGTAAAAATCTTTGTGAATCATCCGCCGGTTGTTGAGGCGGCCCCCCTTAAAATGAACGTTATCAACCTGGGTGAAGAATACCGGTTTCAGCTTAATGTCTCTGATCCCAATATGAATGATGAGTTGATATTTGTTGCCCGCGAAATGCCCGTAGGAATGCGGATGGATCCATACAGCGGTATGATCGTTTGGGAGCCTAATCGCGACAACATAGACTTTGCACACTTAATGATTGAAGTTGGGGACGGCCATACAACCCGGGTTATTGAAGCAGATTATTTTGTGAACGCACCGATTAATATTGTTTCAATCCCACCCATGCAAGGTACTGTGGGACAAGCATATCAGTATCAAATTATGACTTCAGATATGAACCGCGGAGCCTTGCTTCCGTACAACCAGGTTGTCCCTCTAGAAACTACTGAAAATTACCGAATATATTCTATTCAGATCAACGATGATGTCTATATTGAAAACATTGATCGTTATCTTATGGATTGGCGAAACGCCGAAACCGTTTACTTGACTGAATCCGACGATTTGGACACCCTTACCTTGGAAGTGTCCCGATTAAATTTGAAGAAGTACGTTCATTCTCTTTTTTGGGAAAATGATCGCTTGAATATCATTGTTGAGTCTGTTGATGATCGCACCGTTGCGATTAAGGATATTCTCTGGGAGTTTTTTCAGGGGAATAGGGGGCGCCCACCGGGGGTTCTAGCGCGAAAGCTAAGCACTATAAAATATACATTGTTGGAGTTTCCTGATGGTATGGAAGTTGATGAATATACAGGGACATTATCCTGGGCGCCCACCACCGAGCAGGTAGACAAACAACGCGTTTCATATCTTGTTTCTGATGGCTATACAAAAGATGAACAGTCCTTTGATGTTTATGTAAACCACCCACCCGTCATTGTTTCTAATGCCCCCGTATCTGCCATGGTGGGAGAAGTTTTTAAATATCAGCTCCAAGTGGAAGATAAAAATGAAGATGCTGATTTGCTGTTCACGCTACTCAAAGCTCCCCACGGAATGCAAATGAGTAATAAAGGTAAGGTTGTTTGGATCCCAAAATCGGCACAAATTAACAATAACAATTTTACTGTACTGGTGTCAGATGGATATCAAAACGATACTCAGGAAGGAAAAATATTCGTTAATATTAACCCCAACATCATTTCTACACCAAGACCCGTTGCCCTTACAGGACATTTATATAAATATCGAGTTGTGGCAGAAGATTTAAATAAAGACCCGGTGGTCTATAAAGCCGTCAAGTTGCCAAAACATTCTACTTTTAATCGGAAATCGGGTATTTTGTCTTGGAAACCGCGCCCCAATCAACGCGGTCCAAATGATATTATTTTAATCGCCACGGATGGCCGTGGTGCTGTGGCGTCACATGAATTTCAAATCCATGTATTCGAGGATCCAAGCGCTCGCCAAATGATCAATACCGGATGGCCCTTGTTGTTATCGTTTGTGGGCATCATGTTTGCCTGGGGTGTGGCACAGATTTAATAATTAGCCGCTTTTTTCAATAATCTCTAGTAGCCGGTTTTCTGTTTTTTTGCTGAGTTTAAACTCAACACCAATGCTATATATTTCTATTCTCGAGAGATCCAGCTGATCTAGTTTCACCATGTCTTTTTCAGTGGTTACTACATATTCCGCTCCCGATTTCAAAAGATGTTTGTGTGTGAGCCCAACATCGTCCTGCGTGTAATCGTGGTGATCTTTAAACACCAATTCCTCTACAACATTTAAACCGGCACTGTTCAGTGTGCGCATAAACCCCCCATGGTCTCCAACGGCTGAGAGCGCAAGCACGCTGTTTTCTTTCAAAATATCTTTATATTCACCTTCTGGTGAAACAAGTGGCCCACATAACAATACACTTCGAAACCTTGGAACGTTTGAGTTTCTGGCCATGGATCTTAAAAATGGGGCAGGTTTCATTAGGTTCGTTTTGGTAAAAATAATTGCATGGGCGCGCTTTAAGTGAATCCACGGCTCCCTCAAAAATCCATAAGGAAGCAACTTGTGGTCCGACCGTTGGTCTTGACTATTAATTAATACAATATCAACATCTCTCTCAATGGCTCGATGTTGAAAGGCATCGTCCATAATTATTACATCTGGATTAAACCGGTCGACTAAAAACATGCCGCCCCGATGTCTCTTTTCGTCGACGACAACCGGAACCCCGCTTAGCGCTTTTGAGATTAGTGTGGGCTCGTCCCCAAAGTTACGCCAATCTAAAACTGGAGTATTGCCGTCTGTTACAAGCTGTGTTCCTGCTGTTTTCCGCCCATATCCGCGACTGAGTACGGCCACCTTCTTTCCTTTTTTTATAAGAATATTTGCCAGATAAATAACGGCGGGTGTCTTTCCTGTGCCGCCCGTTGTTATGTTTCCAATGCTGATGACTTTTGTTGGTAGCTTTCTTGATACAAAGAATCCAAATGTATAGAATAAATTTCTCCAAAACAAAATACCCCAAAACAGCATCGCCAACGGAAAAAGAACATATCTTAACCTAGCGTCAGTCTGTTGTTTCCATCCGGACACGGCGTTCGGCTTCCTTCTCTGTTTTATTTAATGCTTTTGTTAGTCTCTCCACACATCTTTCAAAATTGTCCGTTTTTTCAAAAAAGAGTGGCTCACTATAAATCTGAACTATTTTACCAAAGGGCTTTGTGAGATAGAATTTATCCCAATTGTTGAACACCCAGCTTTTCGTGGATTGGCCAGCCGCTGGAACGATAGCGGCGCCTGTTTTTTGGGCAGCGCGAATTATACCTGCCTTCGGAATTTTTGCCGGTCCCTGCGGTCCGTCCGGCGTTATAGCAAACACTGATCCTGGTTTTTTTAATATACTTAACATTTCACCATATGCTTTTTTCCCTCCATCCGTTGATGATCCGCGAATCACTTGCCAACCCAGCTTTTCCCCTATTTTAGAAATAATTTCTGCTTCTGGGTGGTGGTTGCCTGCCATGCCAAAAAAATTCTTTTGCGAAAGTCCCATGAAAACGGTTAACAGTGTGCTATGCCACGATGCAATAAGCACTGGTTTTCCATTTTTTATCGCATCTTCATAGTGGTGGGCCCCCTCAATCTCCCACCTGTTCGTGTTATAAAAAAAACGAAGTAACCCCGGGCCGATTAGCGTCCCAAACCAAACGAGAAATCGGTTTTTTAGTCTTTTTTCGTTTTCTGGGTTAGCCATGGCTTGTTCTTTTTAGTATAATTTCTGCTGCGCGAACGTACACACCTGGTACGCCAAGAGAACGACGAACCTCCTCGTATCCGCTTAACACGGCATTTCTTTCTTTTGATCTTTCTAATAGGGGGTGTAGGGCGGCGGCGAGGTTTTTTTCTGTTGCATCGTTTTGTAAAAATTCTTGCACGACTTCTCTGCCGGCGATTAGGTTTACCATTGCCGCAAAGGGTGACTTGTTCAGTTTGTTCGTAATGCACCCTGATATTCTTGAAAGTTTATAAAATACAACTTCGGGTATATCTAACGCAGCACACTCAAGCGTTGCCGTTCCGGATGCGGTTAGGGCTGCTGTTCCAAATGCCATTGCCGCCCTGATGTCTTTATCTTCGATCGTTGCCCCATCTAAATTATTTGGAATTTCAACACCGCCAGCTTTTCCAATAATCACTTTTAGGTCCGGTTTTTGTTGGCGAAGTCGCTCTACTGTTTTCCAACATATAGGCCAATGGCGATCAATTTCCTGTTGTCGGCTTCCCGGCAAAAGAACTAATGTCGTGTCGGACTCTTGTAATTTATGTTTGGAATAAAAACGTCCCTTCGTTGTCTTTGGTGGTTCTATTTCTGAAAAAGGGTGGCCAATATAGTTCGCATAAACACCACGAGCTTCGAACCAGTCCTGCTCAAAGGGAAAAATACTTAGAGATTGATCAATATAATTTCTAAAGGTCTTTATTCTCTTTTCTTTCCACGCCCACAGCTGTGGTAAAATAAAATAGGTAATGGGAGTTTTCAATGATTGGCAGTTTTTTGCCAAACGGAGATTGAACCCTGGATAGTCAATTAAAATAATTCGATCTGGTTTTAAGTCCTGTATCATCGCTAAGGATTCGTTCATGACCTTAAACATAAAGGGCAAGTGTTTAATGACTTCAGAAAACCCCATAATCGCTAATCGGTCTATGTGGATTATTCGTTCAAGCCCCGCCTCTATCATTTTATCGCCCCCGTGGCCAACAAAACGGCTTTTGGGTGATTTGTTTTTAATTGCGCTTATAAGCTTCGCCCCGTGTAAATCGCCAGAAGCTTCGCCAGCCACAATAAAAAATGTTGGCTTATCTGATCTGTTTTGGGGGTTCAAAAATGGACCCTTGTTTTTCATTAGTAAAAAACTTGAATCCGCAGGTAAATTAAAATTAAAATAAAAACAACATTTTGAAGTGTCCGTTTTTCTGTTTTTAGTGTTTTTATAATATTTGATGGCCTTCTGTTGTCTCTGTTTTCCCAGCGAGAAATCCTGGGGAAAATTGCCGGAACATTCTTTCTATATTCTTCATACTCTTTCCCAAACAGCAACGTTAGTGTTTCTTCTTCTAAAGAAATAATTAAAGAGTATTGTATTAAAAAAAACGAAACTGTTGTGGCAACCATTAGCCACACATTTGCTGATCCTGCAATTAAAACAATACCCACGTACATGAACATGTTGCCAAGATAAAGGGGGTTTCTTACAAAGGCGAATGGCCCCGATGAGCACAGTGCCGGCGCGCCAACTGTTCGCGTTCTCGTTTTCCCTCCCGCATAGGACACAGCCCAAACGCGTATCGCTTCACCCATGAGCAAAAGTGGAACCCCAAGGGTTGGGTGTGTATTCCCGGGGCGGGCAAAATATATGATCATTAGTCCAATTGGAATTGGCGTATAGCTTCTATATTTAAATAATAAATTTCGAATATCCATTATTGTAAATCTTCTAATATTTTATCGTGTATTTGAATTGCAACATCTAGCGCGTTGCGACCTGCAACACCATCGACAATTGGGGTGGACTCTCCTTGGACAGATTTAATAAAGTTTTTCAATTCTAACTCCAGTGCGTCGTATTTCTTAATATCTGGTTTTTCATAAAAGATCTTCCTGTTTCTACCGTTTGATTCCAGGGGTGCGGACATGGTTGCTTCTGGGTCGCTTTCGTCCTCATCCATGACTTTATATATTTCTGTAAGTCCTATTAAAAAATCGATGGTAATATATAAATCTTGTTGAAAAACCTTAAGCTTCCTAACGCGATCTTTTGCAACCCGACTGGATGTGATGTTAGCTACGGTACCATTTTCAAACCGAATCCGAGCATTTGCAATATCTACCGACCTTGTCATAATTGAAACTCCGCTAGCTTGAATTTGTTCTACAGGTGCTTTTACAAAAGCTAAGACCAAATCAATGTCGTGTATCATTAAATCCAAAACAACGGGAACATCTGTTCCGCGACTCATGTAGGGGGCCAACCTCTGCACTTCAATATATTTTGGATCAATGTCTAGGTCGGAAAGAGGAATTAAAGCTGGGTTCAGTCTTTCTATGTGACCAACTTGAATTAATCTTTTATTTTTATCGGCAAGATTAATCAGGGCATTCGCCTCCCTTAATGTATTTGTAATTGGTTTTTCGATAAAAACATGTTTACCGTTTTTAATACAGTCTTCAGCCACCACTTTATGTTGGTCGGTTGGTGTTACAATTGACACGGCATCAACTTCTTTAATCAACGCCCTCATTGAGTCAAACGATTTCGTGTTATACTTTGCCGCTGTTTCTTCCCGCGCTTTTTGGTCTGTGTCATAGACTCCAATAAGGTTGGCGCATTTTAGTTGGGCGTAGTGTTTCGTGTGATGTCGCCCAAGGTGACCAACGCCTATGACCCCAACGTTTATATTTTTATTCTTCTTTGCCATTTTAAGCACGTAAAATTACAGCAGATTTTAAATAAATCGTTAAACGTATAAATGCTTGCATTTTTGTCCTTTATTGGCCAACTTTCTGAAGATAAATCCGAGGCTCTTTTCACACTTAACATCATTTTTTATTATGAATAACAACATTCGGGTTGGTGTCGGTTTTCTTATTCCGGCAGTGGCCATCGTCGCATTCTTTTCATCAATACTCGTAGAAAACTACTTACTCGGGATCTTTTTTGCAGTTGCAGGGGTTTTGGTTTGGTTTCTATACGCAGCGATTATGCAATCTGAATTGCCAGATGTCACGGGTAATGTTATTATTGTCTTTGGTTTTCTTTTGTCTTCTGCCGTTCTGTTGAAGTATGGTTGGGAACAAAATATGTTTGGTGGTTTTGTTTTTAATCTCGAGGGCGCCATGCTTTCGGCTGTGTTGCTTTTTTTCTCTGTACTGTTGGGTGTGTTGTTTCGAAACAGTCTCTCATCGCGCCGCCTTTCTCCAAATATACCCGCATCTTTAGAGCCACAAGCCCCGACAGCTGAAAATACTGTGGACTCTACCATCGAGAAGGATCAAACAAGCGAAGAAGAAGAATACGGTGGCTATAATTCCGAAGCCTATGAGGCCTATTACTCAGATTATTACGATTATTATAATGAAAATGGCGCTGGTGAGTGAATCACCGCTTTAATTTAAAGCAAACGACAGCTCGTTTTTTAACTCACTAACAAGCGCGCCAATTCTGTGGTCTTGTGTCGTCTTGTTCCCAATAACCCGACATGCGTGCAAAACCGTTGAGTGGTCTCTTCCACCAAAATGCATTCCAATGCTTACAAGTGGGGTGCCTAAAATTTCACGGCATAAATAAATTGAAATTTGTCTCGCTTCGGTGATTTCCATTTTCCGGCTTGCGCCAACAATCTCTTTCTCTTTTATGTGGGTTGTTTCTGAAACGCGACGAACAATGTCTTCTACTGTTAAATCGGTGATTGAGCTTTTGCCCAGCCGTTCCTTAATCACCTTTTTTGTTAAGCTATAATCGATTTCTCGGTTAGACAGGGATGCGTGTGCAAGCAACCTTATAATTGTGCCCTCTATGTCTCTGACGTTCTTTTTTATATGAGTGCCAATAAGCTCTATTATGTCATAGGGGAGCTTTAGGCCGTTTTGCTCAGCCTTTTCCATTGCGATCGCCACCCGAGTTTCAAAATCCGGTGGTTGAATATCAACGGACAGGCCCGACTTAAACCTTGACAATAATCTATCCTGCAATCCAATCATTTCTCCTGGATATCGATCTGCTGTCATTACAATTTGTTTTCCATTGTGAAACAATTCATTAAATGTGTGGAAAAACTGTTCTTGTGTTTGTTCTTTTCCTTGAAAAAATTGAATATCGTCAATCAAAAGAACGTCTGCTTTTCGATATGATTTTGAAAATTCAATGGTTCTGTTTTTTTGTATTGATGAAATGAAATCCATTGTAAATTTTTCACTCGAAGCACACAAAATGGTCTTGTTCTTTTTTTCTTGAATTATTTTATTTGCTATTGCGTGAAGCAGGTGTGTTTTTCCCAGACCAACCCCACCATAAATAACGAGCGGGTTAAAGGCTTTATTACCTAGGGACTTTACCGTGCTTAGTGCCGCAGCCTTTGCGAATTGATTGTGGGCTCCTTCAATGAAGGACGCAAAGGTATATTGTTTGTTTATGTTGTTTTTTCTTTGGTTCTTTTTTGGCAAAGAGCTGCGCCCTATCTCCGATACTCGCAGTTCGTCGACCGAGCCGCTGTCTGGTGATACCGTGTATTTGATATGAATTTTTTTACCGTATTCCTCTTCGACCCTCATATAAATTGATTCTTTATAGTGAGATTGTATCCATTCGAAGAAAAATTGGTTTGGAACCTCTAAAATAAGCTCATCGCGGTTAAGCCCTATAGAAACAATGGGCTCAAACCAAGTCGAAAATGCGTGCTGGGGATGGGTGTTTTTTAGGTTTTCTTTGACTTTATTCCAAAGGTTTGTGTGCGTCATGTAATGGTTTTCCACAAGTTTTCCACAATTAGGTTGTATTCAATTTATGGCCTTTACCTGACATGCAACAATTGTCTTTTTCCTTCTTTTTAAAATATTTTATTACTTTAAACGTTTCACCGTTTTCTTTGGTCTTTTTTATGATTTTTTGGTACTTTCCCCGGCTAATTTTGGAGAAACAATGAAGCGTACATATCAGCCTAGTAAAAGAAAAATGAAAAACAAACACGGCTTTCGCTCGAGAATGTCTTCTGTTGGGGGAAGAAAGGTTTTGGCGCGAAGACGTAAAAAGGGTCGAAAGTCCCTGTCGGCTTAGTGGCTATCCTTTTTTTGGACAAAATAAATAAAACCTTTAATTCTTTATTTATTTATATCATTAAGCTTTACCAAATCGCCTTGTCTCCTTTTTTGGGGGGAAGTTGCCGGTTTCATCCAACCTGTTCTCAATATGCCATCGACGCATTTAGAGCCTTTTCCTTTTTAAAGGCCTTTGCCTTAGCCGCTAGGCGCATATCTAGATGTCACCCGTTCTCCGCCGGCGGGTTTGACCCTACACCAAAATAAATGGATAGAAAAACACTACTCGCTTTCGCGCTTATTGCCGTTATTCTAATTTTAACGCCTTGGTATATGGACTTGGTCTCCCCCGTTCAAAAACCCCCCACTGTTCGTGAAGAGGTCTCAAAGAAAACGCAAACCAAGCCGCGCGCCAGCACCACTCTCGAAACAAAGAATGCCTTGTCGGCCCCTCCCGTGTCATCTGTAAAAACACAAGAGTTTGTTGTTACAAATGGTTTGTATACGGCTACCATATCAAACAAAAACGGCGGTTCTTTTTCCAAATTTATTTTTGATAAATATTCAAAACACGACTCTTCCAATGTAAATATAATTGATAATTATAATTTGAACAATTTGCTTCTTGTTTTCGTTTCGCTGGATGGTGACAGCGTTTCCCTCGACAATAGCTGGGACATTGTTGGTACGCACTATAGTGTAGACGCCGTTAGTAAACAAAAAAGCGTCACCTTTAAAACAGTCTATAATAGTTTTGTTATTAAAAAACGATTAACCTTTTACCCAAATACCTATAAAATCGGCTTAGATGTCATTTTTGATCAGCCAGATCGTTTTATCTCTCGTGCGCAATATCGCCTTGTTTGGCCTGGTGGTCTTGCCCCAACGGAAAAAAACCTGAAAGATGATTACACGTACTTTCAGGGCTATGCCTATATGGGCGATGAGCTTTTGGACCCGACCGCCAAGGCTGACAGCCCCAACCAAGAAAAACAAAAGGGCAACACCCGGTGGACGGCGACAAAGACAAAATATTTTATTGCTGCCATCCTACCTGAAGATGTGGGTGTCGGGGCTGCTGTAAAGGGAAAGGTTGATGGAGACCGTCCCGTCTTTACCACAGAGTTGAGACAAAGCACCTCAAACAGTGGACGGTTTGATATATACATTGGGCCTTTAGAATATAAAAGAATTAAAGATTTAGGTGTTGACTTAGAGAAAACTATGAACCTTGGTTGGGTTGTTTTTAGGCCTTTTGGACAACTTATTACGTGGTCGCTTTCAAAAATGTACGCGATAATTCCAAATTACGGAGTTGTCGTTATTGTTTTTGCAATTTTGGTAAAAATCCTTCTTAATCCTCTTACCAAAAGAAGCTTTCAATCTAATCGAAAAATGCAGGACATACAGCCTAAGGTTAAAAAGCTGAAAGAAAAATATAAAAACGATTCTCAAAAGTTTAGTCGTGCACAAATGGCCCTTTTTAAAGAAGAGGGCGTAAACCCCATGGGGGGCTGCCTTCCTATGTTGCTACAAATGCCTATTTTAATCTCTTTCTTCACTGTTTTTCGATCTACAATAGAGTTTCGTGGTGCACCCTTTTTTGGGTGGATAACTGATTTAAGTGCGCCCGATACCTTGCTTACGGTTTCTGGCTTTCCAATAAACATCCTCCCCTTTCTAATGGGTGTCACAATGTTTTTACAACAAAAGCTTATGGCCACACCGGGCTCTGGCGGTCAACAAAAAATGATGATGTATTTTATGAATGTATTTTTTCTGTTTCTCTTTTACACTTTTCCTTCTGGGTTAAACCTTTATTATTCTGTATTTAATCTTCTTTCTGTTGTCCAACAAAAATATCTCACCCCAATTCCCACAAAAAAACAAACGGCGGTGCGTAAGCCCCCAAAGAAAAAATGACCCCCTGGGACACGATTGTCGCACCCACAACGCCATATGGGCATAGTGGTGTCGCGAATATTCGAATAAGTGGTTCAGACTCCCTCAATATTTTATCTAAACTATCTGGGGGCCAGGTCTTTTCTAACCGGTTCGCCACCCTTTCTTCTTTAGGGGGTTTTGATAAAAACTTTATTGACCGCTGCCTTGTAACTGTATTTCTGGGACCAGAGTCTTATACCGGTGAAGATGTTGTGGAAATATCATCCCATGGAAACCCCGCTATTGTTAATGCCTTTGTGAGTGCGATTTGCGAATTTGGTGGTCGTATTGCAGAGCCCGGAGAATTCACAAGAAGGGCTTTTATAAATGGGAAAATAGACCTCGTGCAGGCGGAGGCGGTGGCCGCGATAATCAGTTCAAAATCAATTGAGTCGTCTCGAAGCCAGCAAAAGATCCTTGGTGGTTCTCTTTCAAAAATTTTAATTTCCCTTCAAATAAGTATTTCAAAGCTGCTTTCTCGGGTTGAACATCTGTTGGATGTTTCAGAAGAAGAGGTCTCTATTTCTGAGAAAAAAAACCTTTCTTCTTTGTTAATCGAGAACACCACCACCATCGAGCAGCTTAAGGGGTCCTATGCTCTTGGGCGCCTGTTAAACTATGGCGCTACCGCAGTTATCGTTGGGGAAACGAATGTGGGAAAATCAACGCTTTTAAACTGTCTTTCTGGATCAGATCGCGCTATTGTTAGCAACATTCCCGGCACCACTAGAGACTCAATAGAGGTTGAGCTTCTTTTGGGTGGTGTTCCTGTCCTCTTTATTGATACTGCTGGTTTTCGAGCAACTCAAGATATCATTGAAAAAGAGGGCGTCAGCAGAACCTATCGTCATATTAAAGCCGCAGATTTAATAATTTCTCTTACAGACAGTCCAAAAAAGAAACACTTTAAGAGCTCCGAAAAACCAATAATAAATGTTTTGAACAAACAGGACTTACGGAGCAAAAAAACAAACAACGGCCGCGTTATACATATATCGTCTAAAAGAGGAACTGGCACCGATGCTCTTAAGCGTCGCATAATAAAAGAACTTGGGATTAATAACATATCCACTGAAATGACCTACCTATCAACCGGCAGACAGTATCGTGCAATAAAAGACTGTTCCGCCGCGTTGGGCCGCGCAAGCGACATTCTTTCGCCGTCCATCTTTGATGTTGAGCTATTTTCGTTCGAAATCCGCGAGTCTTTGGACGCGATTGATTCCATTTTGGGGAAAACCTCACCTGACGATATATTAAATCACGTTTTTGCAACCATGTGTGTGGGAAAATAGTTTCACGTGAAACTCCGTTCATTAAAATTTGACGTTCTTGTTGTTGGCGCTGGACACGCGGGTGTTGAGGCTGCTTTAATTTCTGCGCGTAGGGGCGGGGTTGTTGGCTTAATTTCGCTTGACCTATCTGCTGTGGGTCGCATGTCATGCAATCCAGCCATCGGTGGTCTTGCTAAAGGCCAAATGGTCCGGGAAATCGATGTTCTTGGGGGCGTTATGGGTCTTGCCACGGATCGAAGCGGTATTCAATTTAAAATACTAAATAAATCAAAAGGCAAGTCCGTTTGGTCTCCCCGGGCACAGGTAGACAAGCGGCTATACGAAAAGACCGTAGCCTCTTTTGTTAATAACGAAAAAAACATCCACCCAATTGAAGGTGAGGTTGTAGATGTGCTTATAGAAAACGGCGTCATTTCGGGTGTTTTGTTGCGCGGAAAAAACAAAATTCATGCCCCAGCGGTTATATTAACCTGTGGCACGTTTTTAGGTGGCCTTATTCATGTTGGTCAGAAAAAAATTCGCGCTGGGCGAATGGGTGAAAGCGGCGCAGAGGGCATTACGGAGGCGCTTGTTTCTCGCGGGCTGCTTGCTGGCCGGCTAAAAACCGGAACACCGCCTAGGCTTGATAAAAACTCTATAGACTGGACAAAGGTAACGCCGGCTTTCGGAGATGAAACGCCAGCGCCCTTTTCTTATCAAACAAAAACCTTTAATCCTCCAAATGTTCCGTGTCATACTGTGAAAACCGGTGTCTTGTGTAAAAATATTATTGCCGAAAATTTAACAAAAAGCCCCATGTTTTCTGGTGACGTTGCTGGTGTTGGGCCGCGATATTGCCCTTCTATTGAAGATAAGGTTCACCGCTTTGCTCATAATGATGAGCATGTTCTTTTTTTGGAGCCAGAGTGGGTTAATTCGGATCAAATTTATTTAAACGGGTTTTCAACAAGCCTTCCCGAGGCCACTCAACTAATGGCCTTGCGAACTATTCCCGGTCTGGAGGCTGTACGGTTTTTTAGGCCTGGCTATGCTATTGAGTATGATTTTTTCTCTCCATCTCAACTAAAATCGTCTCTGGAGTCAAAAGAGATTCCTGGCTTGTTTTTCGCAGGACAAATAAACGGCACGTCTGGTTACGAAGAGGCGGCGGCACAGGGTCTTATTGCTGGCATAAACGCCATTCAATATGTGAATAACAGGGGGCCCCTTGTTCTTTCTAGGGATGAGGCCTATATCGGCGTTCTCATTGATGATTTAATTACAAAAGACACGCTTGAGCCCTATCGCATGTTTACCTCTCGCGCAGAGTATCGGCTTCTCCTTCGTTTTTCAAATGCACACGCTCGATTATTACAAAAGTCTGAAAAATTTTCCCTGATAGAGAGCCCGGCGATATGCCGTATAAAAGATATCCTCTTTGGGCTTGATACAATCGTAGCTTCTTTAGGGGCGTCCGTTAATCCTTCGGAAATAAACACCACCCTGGCTCAACTGGGGGAAGCCTCAATTAAACAAAGAACGCCGGCCGCCGTTCTTTTGAGGCGACCATCTGTAAAGATAAACAGCCTTCCTAAGTCTCTTTTTTCTGCGGTGACAGACGCAAAAATCCCGGCGCCCTTCATCTATGAAAGCTATATAGAAGCAGAGGCGGTTATCAAATATGAGGGGTATATTAAAAGACAAAAAAAACAGGTTCTTCGAATGAGAAGACAAGAGGGCGTTTTAATTCCTCCTCGCTTTAATTATCTCCGCATAGCCGGGCTGTCCACGGAAGCAAAAGAGAAGTTTAGTCGAATTAGGCCACAAACCCTTGGCCAAGCACAAAGAATTTCTGGCATAACACCGGCGGATATTTCCGTTTTGTCTGTAATGCTTGTTGCTTAGTTTTTGTTTCACGTGAAACGGGTGTTTTAATATGTTAAAAAAATTATTTGAATCTATCTCTCTTTCCCCTCCCTTTGTTTCTGTCAAAACACGCTTTGAGCGGGGAGAGGGGTTTTTACTCGAATTAAATAATTCATCTGCTCGGGCGCTTTTTCTTTCTGTGCTTTTTCAAGAAACATCGGGGTCTCTCGCTGTTGTGTGCCAAAACGAGGAGGGCGCAGATGCTTTCTATTCTGATTCTTTTGGTTTACTTGGTGGTCGCGTTTTTAGCTTTCCAGACTATAAAAAAGACACCTCTTCTGTTCCTGGTTTTATTTCTCGTAACCGCGTCGTTTTTACACAATCTTTTAATGCGCTACTCTCTGAGACGTCCGGTTTGTTTGTTTCTTCCGCTGGTGCGATAAAAGGCCTCACCGTTTCGCCAAAAACCCACGACGAGGACTCTCTGCTCTGTGTCGTTGGTTCTGAGATGCCAATGGATCTTTTTTTAGACAAACTGACTCTTTGGAAATATGAGCGGGTTGATCATTCTCGTTCGCCAAACACCTTTGCTTGTCGAGGGGGCATATTGGATGTTTTTCCTTTGTATTCTAAGCTTCCTATTCGTGTCGAATATTTTGGAAACAAAATCGACTCCATTCGTACGTATAACCCCGCAACTCAACTGTCATCTAAGAAACACTCACGCTTTCAACTCCACCCCCCCGTTGTTAACAAGAACAAACAATTATCGCCTCTTTCAGATTCGTTGGTGCGATATTGTGACCGCGTATTATACATAACCGAAAGCGGGGTTTCCTTTTTATCTGGCGAAAACAAAATTGATGTTTTTGTCGACCCTCTTTCTTTTGAAGGGCTTCCTTCTTCTGTTCAAGAAAAAGGGGTTGATCGCATTTTTAGTCAGTTTTCGGTAGGGTCTGTTTTTTTATTTAACCCCCTGGGCAAACCTTTTCCTCGGAGAGATAATATGCTCGAGATTCCCGCCAGTCTTCGCGGGGGGTTTTCTCTTCCTTCTTTCGGTGTTGCTTGTTTTGCGGTGCGCGGCAAAAAGGCCCCGGCACAAAAAGCCCCCGCCCTGGTCGGTTCAGATAAACAATATGAAAGAATATCTTCCTTGGTCGACCTCGCCTGGGGGGATTTTCTCGTTCATGTTGACTATGGGGTTGGTGTTTATCGTGGGCTAGAAACCGTGGGGACCGACGGCGCCCAGGAGGAAAATATAAAAATAGAATATGCGGGTGGGGGTTCGGTCTTTGTTCCAATAAGCCGATTTAACCGCGTTCATAGGTATCTCGGTGCTGGCGGCGGCGCCCCCAAGGTTGCCCGGCTAGGCTCTGGGTTGTGGGAAAAACAAAAAGCCCTTACAAAAAAGGGCGCAGAAGAGGTGGTGAGCCATCTTGTTAATGTATATCAAGCTCGATCTCAACCTCGCGGTTTTCGTTATATTAAAAACAATAGTTTAATGCAGAAGCTTGAGGATAGCTTTCCGTTTCAAGAAACCGTCGACCAGCTGGAAGCCATAAAAGATATCAACAACGATTTAGATAAAACAAAACCAATGGATCGCCTGGTTTATGGTGATGTTGGGTTTGGAAAAACAGAAGTTGCCCTCCGCGCCGCAATGCGGGCTGTTCTTTCTGGAAAGGTCACCTTTTTTCTCTCGCCAACAACCGTGCTTTCTAATCAACACTACATTACATGTAAAAACCGATTGGGGGCGTTGGGGGTGAACGTAGAGCTTCTGTCCCGCTTTCGAACAAAAAAGGAGCAGGTCTTGATTCTTGAGCAACTCCACAATAAAAAAATTGATGTCTTAGTTGGAACGCACAGCCTCCTGAACGACGACGTTTCCACCGAAAACCTTGGGCTGTTGATCGTTGACGAAGAACACCGTTTTGGTGTAAAACACAAAGAACACATCCGTCGACTAAAAAGCCGTGTAGACGTACTAACCTTGACCGCAACGCCGATACCAAGGACCCTACAACAGTCTTTGGTGGGAATTCGAGACACTTCAAAGATTAAAACGCCACCGCAAGACCGCCTTTCCATCCTAACGGAGGTCGTATCTTTTAATTGGTCGTATATAAAAAAGCCTATTCAAAAAGAGATTGACCGCGGGGGGCAGGTTTACTTTTTACATAACGACATTAAAAAACTTCCTTTTCTCCTAGAAAGGCTTTCTTCCTTTTTCCCGATGGCTCGCGTTGCTATCGGGCACGGTCAAATGCCCAGCAAGCAGCTTGAAAAAACAGTTTTGTCTTTTTTTGATGGTGGTGTCGATATTTTAATCTGCACAACAATAATTGAGTCTGGGTTAGATGTCCCAAATGCAAATACAATTATTATCAACAACGCACAGAAACTTGGGCTTTCTCAGTTATACCAAATCCGCGGGCGGGTTGGCCGTGGAGAAAGACAGGCCTTTTGTTTTTTGTGTGTTCCTGCGGGCACCGCACTCCTTTCTGTGGCTTACCAAAGGCTTAAGGCCGTTGAGTATTATTCTGATTTAGGGTCGGGATACCAAGTTGCCATGAAAGATTTGGAAATCCGTGGGGCGGGTAACCTTTTTGGTTATGAGCAAAGCGGCCAAATTTCAAACGTTGGTTTTGAGCTGTATAATAAAATACTAAACCAGGCTGTTTTGGAAAAGCGCGGCGAGGGGGATCCTATAAAAAGGGAAAAGCTTTCTGTTCTTTATTCCGGCAGCGCTCAAATAGATAAAGAATATATGCCACTTGTACAAGACCGCCTGTACTTTTACCAAAAAATATCTGAGACGACAGCTGTGAGTGCGGTTCGTGCCATACAAGATGAGATGATAGACCGCTTCGGTCCTCTTCGGAGCCAAACGGTTAGTCTTTTTAAAATAGCAAGCCTTCGGTGTTCCCTTTCTTTTTATCCTTTTTCAAGGTGCAAAATAGGTGATACTGGGTTTTCAGTTAACCTTGAGGCCGTGCCCTCGGACGTAAGTCCCCAGGCTTTCTTTGAAAGGCTTCGCGGTGTATTTCGAGGGGGCGCCCATCCACTTAGCCTTATCACCGAGCGCTCTGGGGCTCTGGTTCTTTCTTTTAAAACAGCCTCTGTTTCTGATTCTTTATCTTTTTCTAAAAAATTTGTGGAATTGTTTTCTCGGGCTGCTGGTGAGTAATATCTTCCCTGTTTTTATCCAAAAATTGGAACAAATACTCTAAAAAAAGATAAAAGTCTTGTATTGAAAAAAAACAGAGGCGGCCCCGTTGTTGTCGTTTCTTTTTTCGTTGATACGCACACCAGAGGACCGAGAATGAATTACAAAAAATTGCTACCGCTTCTGTTTTTTTCTGTTGCTCTTCCCCAACAAGAGGCGGGCGCCAACACAACAAACGACGAGCCGCTAACCGGAAAAGAACTAAAAAGCCGTCAATCAATTGATGGTATTGCCGCTTTCGTTGGCGACAAAACAATCCTTAAAAGCGATATAAACCAGGCCCTCTCCATGGCGGTTTTCCAGCGACGGCTAAACCCAGACAGGGATGGAGATAAAATTCTACAGCTTAAACAGGATATTGTTCGCTCGGTGGTTAATCGAAAGGTTGTTTTGATGATGGCTGAGTTAGATTCTATTTTGATCTCAGACAAGGAAATAGACCGAACGCTAGAAGACCAAATAAACAATATTGTCGCCCAAGCGGGAAGCGAAGACGAGGCCGAAAAGGCGTTGGGACAGCCGCTAAGCATTTTTCGTCGAGAGTATTGGTATGACATTAGGGATATGATGATTGCTCAAAAATATCAACAAGGTTTAATTGGAAAGGTTTCTGTTAATAAAAAAGAGGTGGTTTCTTTCTTTCAATCCTATCAGGACAGCATTCCCCCCTTTCCAGCAACGGTAAAACTCCGACATCTTCTCGTAAAAATAGAACCCGGGCCGGAGCAAATTAACAAAACGGTCGACCTTTTGAAAAGTCTACGAAAAAAAATATTATCCGGCGAGGTTTCTTTTGAAGACGTTGCAACACAATACTCCCAAGATCCGGGCTCCAAAAACAGTGGTGGCTCGCTTGGCTTTGTCCGTCGCGGCAACCTTGTAACGGAGTTTGAGTCTATCGCTTTTACGCTTAAGCCTGGAGAAATAAGCCTTCCGGTAAAGACCGAGTTTGGGTACCATATTATTGAAACGGAGGAAGTTGTTGGAGAAAAAATAAAGGTTCGACATGTTTTGTTGAGCCCCCCGCTTACAGACAAGGACGAGTCGATCGCATACGAAAAAGCTCTTTCTCTAAAAGATTCGTCCAAAACAATTTTAGCCTTTATTTCTACAATTAAGCAGCATTCGATGGACAGCCAAACAAAGGAAAGCGGTGGAAGCTTGGGTTGGGTTGATCCCGCTAATTATCCAATCCCAGAGTTTGGGGTTGTGCTTGGCCAAATTAATCAAAACGAGTGCGCTGGTCCCATACAATCTGAATATGGTTATCATCTGCTCTGGGTGGAGGCGTCAAAACCTGGGGGGCAAGCAAACCTATCAAAACACTGGAACCAAATTGAAAGCCTTGCGCTAAATAAAAAGCGGGGAGAATGGTTTGAAAGCTGGGTGGGGAATGCCCGAAAAAGCTTCTTTATAAACATTCTTGATTGACGGTCGCCCACGGTTTCCACAGTCCTTTTCCACATTAAATAAAAACGCGGCATTTTTGATCTAAAGATAATTTTTTTGTTGAAAACTTTATTGTTATCCACACCCCTTTCCCCGTTATCCACATAAAGCGTTGGTTAAGGTTTTCTAGGGAAAACGCTTTATTTTTTGAGTTCTTCGCGCTTCAAGGGTGTTTCTTCTCTTTGTCCACACTAATATAAATAACCTCTTTAAAAATAATCGTCTTATTTAAAAATTAAAGACAGCCTCATAAGCGGAAAATTGCTTGTTAAAACACCACGGTACTATTAATGTTGATTGTCTTTTAAAGCCATAATTTTTTGATTGAAACCTTATTAATTTTTTGGAAAAAAACATGAAAATTTCAACATCAAAAACGGAATTACAATCAGCACTACAAAAGCTATCAAAGGCAATCCCAGCCCGCTCCACCCTACCTATTTTAAGCAGTGTTCTTTTTAATGTTGAAGAAAGCGGTACTGTTTTAAGAACCACTGATTTAGAAATTACAATTATCGTAAACCTTCCCGTTAGTGTTGAATCTTCTGGTAGCGTTGCTCTTCCGCTTCAAACGTTGTTGGACATAACGAACGAACTTCCTAACGACGCCAGGATGACGCTTACGGCAGATGAAAACAACAAAACAACCATGACGACAGATGCGGGCTCGTACGATATAATGGGTAAGCCGGCGGACGAATTTCCAGCGATTCCTGAAGTTGACAACAGAAAAGCAACTGGCGTGTCCGCAAAGACACTGAAAGATTTAATTTCGAAAACATCATTTGCTGTAAGTAGAGACGATTTAAAACCAGCCCTAACTGGAGTTTTATTTCGCTTCGACGAAAAGGAGCTAACCGCGGTTGCAACAGACGGACACCGGCTAGTGAGGTACACAAGAAATGATTATTCTGCAGATGAATTTTCAGGAGACGTAATTGTGCCCAGAAAATTTTTAAGCCTTTTGTTGGGTGTTTTGACTGGCGATGACCCAATTAAAATGTGGATGGGGGATAACCACATAACGGCATCGATCGGAGACGACACCTATTTTACAAGAATAATAGACGAAAGGTTTCCCGACTTTGAAAGCGTCATTCCTAAAGATAACGATAAAGAATTTTCTGTAAACAAAGAGGAACTGTTATCTGCTGTTCGGCGCGTATCTATTTTTTCGAATAAATCGACACACCAGATTGCGCTCAGACTCAATAAAGGAGAAACACAGATAACCACAGAAGATCCAGAAAAAGCCTCAAAAGCCCAAGAAAAAATATTCGGCGAGTTTAGCGGGGATGACTTGGCGATTGGGTATAATGCGCTTTATTTAAAAGATATCCTGTCGCACATAGACGATGAAAAGATAATGATTAAACTTAAAACGGCCATAAGCGCAGCTCTTTTTTACCCACGAACTCAAAAAGAAAACGGAAAACTAACAATGCTTCTTATGCCAATTCGCTTAAACGACTAGGGTTAAGTTTTTATATTAATAAAAACAAACCCTACGGGCGCTGTTTTCAGAAAAACCCCCGGCAATGCCCGTTCATAGCATTCAAATGGTGTCTTTCAGAAATCATGAAAAATTAGAAATGGAATTTAGCGCCGGTATTAATGTTATTTGGGGGGAAAACGGATCCGGTAAAACCGCAATCTTGGAAGCAATCCATCTTCTTTCAATTGGAAAAAGTTTTCGCACCAACAGAACGTCTGAAATTATAAAACACGAAAACGACACCTTTCTCGTGGAGGGTGTTTTTTTGTCGAACACAAAAAAGGACAGCATTTTGTTTTCACAGGGGAAGGGCCGGCGCCGTAAAATAAAAATAAACGGATCAGAGGTTGGAATAAAAGACCTTGTAGGAAAAACCCCAGTTATAATACTGTCACCAGAAGAACAGCGCATAACAAAAGGAAGTCCTGGAAATCGGCGAAATTATTTTGATAAGCTTTACTCAACAATATCGAGAAGTTATTTTGAAAACCTTTCTGGGTATTTTAGAGCCCTTAAACACAGAAACGCGCTTCTAAAAGAGAAGAAAAAAGCATCACACATTGATCCGTGGGATGAAACGCTTGCAGAGTTTGGTGCGAAGGTTTGGAGAGAAAGAAAAGAAAAAAACAAAGATTTTATAGACAGTCTTTCAGCCGTTTCGGCTTCTTACGGAGACGGTTCAATAAAAATTTCACTGAAAACCGAAGACCGAGGGTTCAACAAAGACCAAACGCTGACAATGCTTAGGGGGGCACACCAAAAAGACCTAACAACAAAACAAACATCCGTTGGCCCCCACCGCGATAAAATCAACTTTTTGTTTAATGACAAAAAAATAAGAACCTTTGGGTCGCAGGGAGAACATAAAATAGCACTCGTAATTATAAAGCTTGCGGAATACCTGTTTATTAAGAAAAAAACCGGCACACCACCAACTCTTTTGTTAGATGACTTATTTGCAAAGCTTGATTTAAAAAGAAGTGACGCTGTGTTTGAGTTGCTTAAGAAAAAGACACAAACAATAATCACAAACACAGATCTTTTCAACCTTGAAAATCACGGCATTGACCTTAGCGCGACAGAGAACCAAAGTTTTCACCTGGAAAGACAATGGAAAGACTAAAAGCATCAATTGGCGCATTCTTAAAAACCGCCGGCCTAGAAAGGGGCGTAAAACAAAACAACGCAATTTTAATTTGGGCTGAGGTTGTTGGAACAACAATAGCCGAAAAAACGAACCCAGAAAAAGTGGAACACGGCGTTCTAACAATAAAGACTGAAAACGCATCTTGGAGACAAGAGCTTTTATTTAAAAAGGGCGAAATAATCAAAAAGTTAAATCAAGAACTTGGAAAAAAAACAATAAGGGAAATAAAATTTATATGACGGAACAACAAGCCAAGGCGGGCTATAGCGCAGAAAACATCAAAGTATTAGAGGGGCTTGAGGCGGTGCGAAAAAGACCCGCGATGTATATCGGAGACGTGGGCAAACGCGGGCTTCACCACCTTGTTTACGAGGTGGTTGACAATTCGATAGACGAGGCGATGGCCGGGCACTGCACAAGGATCGTCGTCGTTTTTAATCCAGATGGGTCGGTTAGCGTTGAAGACAATGGTCGCGGCATTCCAGTGGATATGCACAAAGAAGAGAACCGGCCAGCGGTTGAAGTTGTCATGACGGTTCTTCATGCCGGCGGGAAGTTTGACAAGGGGTCTTATAAGGTTTCGGGGGGGCTCCACGGCGTTGGGGTCTCGGTTGTAAACGCCCTTTCGGAGTGGTTGTGGGTAGAAGTTAAGCGGGACGGAAAGGTTCACAGGCAAGATTACAAAAAAGGAGACCCACACAACAAATTAAAAGTAACGGGCGTCGCAAAAAAGACAGGAACAACGGTTTGTTTTTTCCCAGACAGCACAATTTTTAAAACAACCGGGTTTGAATATAGCATTATAGCCGAACGCCTTCGGGAGTTGGCCTACCTAAACAGTGGTCTCGAAATAATACTAAAAGACGAAAGAAGTGAAAACGGCGAAACAGACACCTTCAGGTTTAAAGGAGGTTTAAGCGATTTTGTTAAATATTTAGACCAAAACAACAACCCCCTTCACAAGAAAATTATCACGGTAAACAAAGAAGACGTCGAAGCCCCCGTTCAGGTGGCCATGCGCTACGGCAACACTTATAACGACAACATTTTGACTTTTGTAAACAACATTAACACCATTGAGGGCGGCACACACCTGTCAGGGTTTCGCTCTGCCCTAACGCGGGCCATGAACAACCACGCAACAAAAAACAACCTGATAAAGGCAAAAAAGAATGAAAAAATAACGCTTTCTGGGGAAGATTTTCGAGAAGGGCTAACCGCGATAATTAGCGTAAGGGTTGCGGAGCCACAATTTGAAGGTCAAACAAAAACAAAACTTGGAAACGGAGAAGTAAAGGGGATTGTAGACAGGGCTGTGTATGAAGGAATTTTAGATTTTTTAGAACAAAACCCCTCCATCGGTCGCCGGGTTATTGAAAAAGCCCTTTTAGCCGCTAGGAGCAGAAGTGCGGCGAGAAAAGCCCGTGAATTGATCCGGAGAAAGAGCGCCCTGGGGGGATCCTCTCTTCCTGGAAAACTATCAGACTGTTCCAATAGAGACCCCGTGTTCTGTGAGCTTTATTTGGTTGAGGGTGATTCTGCGGGCGGCTCAGCAAAACAAGGCCGAGACAGAAGAACCCAGGCAATTTTACCGCTGAGAGGCAAGGTTATTAATGCTGAAAAAGCAAGGATTGACAAGCTTCTTTCAAACAATGAAATACAATCAATGATAACAGCTCTTGGGGCGGGCTTTGGTGGCTCAGAAGAAGAATTGGGCGAAAAGGCGGCTGGAGACCTAGACATTGAAAAACTAAGATATCACAAGATAATCATTATGACAGACGCGGATGTGGACGGCTCCCACATCCGAACGCTGCTGCTAACTTTTTTCTATCGGAAAATGAGAGAAGTAATAGATGGTGGATATTTATATTTAGCGCTGCCACCCCTGTTTCGCATATCTCAGGGAAAAAAAGAGTCATATGCTTACGACGAAAACGAGCGTGAACTATTAACAGAAAGAATGACAAAAGACAACAAAAACACAAAGGTCTCTATCCAGAGATACAAAGGACTGGGTGAAATGAACCCGGGCCAGCTTTGGGAAACAACAATGGACCCGGAGCGCAGAACGCTGATGCAAGTGACGGTAGAAAGCGCCGGAGAAGCGGCGGAAACATTTCAAAACCTCATGGGAAGCGACGTTGAGGCGCGCAGAACGTTCATTGAGAAAAACGCTAAATTTGTAGTTAATCTTGATGTTTAAAAAATAGGAAACAATTATGGGCGATTTTAATAGAGACAACACCCTTCCACGCGACATTGTGGACGAAATGAAGGAAAGCTATCTTAACTATTCCATGTCGGTAATTGTGTCTAGAGCGCTACCCGACGTGAGAGACGGCTTAAAACCCGTTCACCGTAGAATACTTTTTGGTATGAGCGAGTTGGGGTCTAGTTGGAACCGTCCATACAAAAAATCTGCTCGCGTAGTAGGTGACGTCCTTGGAAAATATCATCCACACGGAGACAGCTCTGTCTACGACGCGCTTGTTAGAATGGCACAGACGTTCTCTATGCGGTATGAGCTTGTGGACGGGCAGGGGAACTTTGGTTCTATTGATGGTGACAACGCCGCGGCTATGCGTTATACCGAATCTCGAATGACAAAAATATCAAGCGAGATGCTAAAAGACCTGGACAAAGATACGGTGGAATGGGGACTAAACTTTGACGAAACATTAAAAGAACCAACCGTTCTCCCATCGGCAGTGCCGACACTATTGGTGAATGGCTCAGAAGGAATTGCGGTTGGGATGGCTACAAAAATCCCACCACACAACCTTACGGAGATTGTGAATGGTTTAATTGCCCTAATTGAAAACAAAGACATTTCCACAGAAGAAATAATGGCCCACATTAAAGGGCCGGATTTTCCAACAGCTGGAATTATAATGGGAATGGATGGACTAAAAAGCGCATATGAAACAGGGCGAGGAAAAATAAAAATGCGCGCAAGGGCCCACATTGAAACAAACAAGTCGGGCAGAAACAGCATTGTAATTACCGAAGTGGCCTACCAAACAAACAAGGCAAACTTAGTCGAAAAAATCGCTGATTTAGTCCGGGACAAAAAGGTGGTTGGAATCTCAGACCTTCGGGACGAATCAGATAAAGATGGAATTCGCGTAGTTATTGAAACAAAAAGAGATGCGGTTCCCGAGGTAATTTTGAACCAACTGTACAAACACACACAGCTTCAAGATACTTTCGGCATCATTCTTTTGGCGCTTGTGGGCGGCGTACCGAAAATAATGCCCCTAAAAGAAATTTTGACCCACTTTATAGATTTCCGCCATGAGGTTGTTGTTCGTCGCACACAGTTTGAGTTAAAAGAAGCAGAAGCCAGAGCACATATTCTCGAAGGACTAAAAACAGCTTTAGACAATATTGATGCGGTTATAAAGGTTATCCGCGGCAGCAAAAACCCAACACAAGCCAAAGAAGGCCTAATGAACAGCTTCGGTTTATCAGAAATTCAATCCCAGGCCATTCTGGAAATGAGACTACAAAAACTAACAGGGCTTGAAGTAGAAAAGGTTGTGGCCGAATATAAAGAGTTGATTAAAATTATTTCAACCCTAAGGGCCATTCTTGAAAGCAAAAAACAGCGAATGGATATTATAAAAAAAGAGCTTTCAAATATTCGCGAACTATATGGAGACGAAAGAAGGACAGAAATAATTCAGGTTGATATGGACTTTTCCATGGAAGACTTGATTGCCGAAGAAGAGGTAGTTTTGACCATCACCCACCAGGGCTATATAAAGCGCACCGCGCTAAATACCTACCGGACCCAGCGACGCGGCGGGCGCGGCATTCAAGGGGCCATGAGCAAAGACGAGGACTTTGTTGAACACCTTTTTATTGCCAACACGCACAACTACATGCTCTTTTTTACAGACAGGGGCAAGTGTTTCTGGCTAAAGGTTTATGATATTCCACAAGGCGGTCGCGCAACCCGAGGTCGTGCAGTGGTGAACCTAATTGGATGTGAGCCGGGAGAAAAAGTAAAAGCGTTTGTTAGCGTGAAAGAATTTGATTCGGATCATTATATTGTCATGGCCACCAAAAACGGCATCGTAAAAAAGACCGTTTTGTCTGCTTATGGAAACCCCAGAAAAGGAGGCATTTATGCCATCCAAATCCGGGAGGGAGATGAGCTTATAGAGGCAAGAATCACCAACGGTGAGTACGATATTCTATTGGGAACCCACGAAGGAAAGTCAATCAGATTTTCCGAGAAAAACATTAGACCAAGCGGCAGAAAAACCATGGGAGTAATCGGCATTAGGTTGGGATCAGCCCAAGATCGTGTGATCGGAATGCTTGTGGTGAGAAGGGAAGGGACGATCTTGGTAGCAACAGAAAAAGGAATGGGAAAAAGAACAGAGGTAATACAATATCGTACACAAACCCGCGGCGGCAAGGGCGTTATGACAATGCGGTGTACAGACAAAACCGGTAAAATGGTAAAAATAATGGAAGTAGTAGATTCAGACGATTTAATCGTTATAACAGACTCTGGCGTTTTAATGCGGCAATCTGTTGAGGCCATTAGAACCATTGGTCGCGTAACCCAAGGAGTAAGGTTAGTAAAGCTAGACGAAGGCGCAAGCATATCATCTATAACGCGGGTTATTAGCGAAGAGGTAAAAACAGACAAAGAGCCAAAAGACAACCAGCTTTCTCTTGAAGACGTTGGGACAAGCAACAAGGATGCATGAGCTTAAAAAACGCGATAGAAAGAATTCAACACAAAATTGAATCGGCACAAAAACGGGGTGGTTACAGCCACCCTGTTCAGTTTATAGCTGTCACAAAAACACACCCGTTTTCTCTAATTCAAAAATGCTACGAAGCGGGTATAGAAGCCATTGGGGAAAACAGAACACAGGAAGCAACTCAAAAGTTTGAATCATTTGAGCTTATGCCGGCACTAACAAAACGATTTATTGGACACCTCCAAACAAATAAAATTAACAACTGTCTGGAGCTGTTTGACACAATAGACTCTGTAGACTCTATTCGGCTAGCTCAAAAAATAAGCACAAAGGCAAAAGCCCTAAACAAAACTATCCCCACATTGTTGGAGGTGAACACAAGCGGAGAAACACAAAAACACGGATTTAAACCCAAACAAAGGAATGAAATACTTTCTTGTTTAGAAGAACCAAACATTAAGGTTGCGGGACTGATGACGGTTGGTCCAAGAACAAACAACAAAACACGGATAAGAAAAGCCTTTGTTGAATTAAGAAACCTTCGGGACTCAATAAACCAAGAGCTGGGGAATGCGATGCTCAAAGACCTTTCTATGGGCATGAGCGGCGACTATGAAATAGCGGCAGAGGAAGGGTCAACGATGGTTCGGATTGGTACCGCGCTGTTTGGAAAAAGATAAAAAAAGCCACTACAGACCACAGTAAGGCGAAACAGAAAGCAAAAAAACAAAATGAAAAGACACCTAATATTAACATGCATAGCTATTTTAGTAGCCTGTTCTGGATCAAACACAAAAAAAGCAATTGCCACGGTTGAGCCAAAAAATGGAAGCAGCGTCTTTGGTACGGTCGTTTTTATTGAAGAAAGAGGTGTGGTTAAAATAAAAGCGGACATCTCCGGACTTGGGGAAGGACCGGTAGCCATTCACCTTCACGCGATTGGAGACTGTGGTTCTGTGGATGGCAAGTCAGCGGGAGGGCACTGGAACCCTACAAACGAAAACCACGGAAAATGGGGAACACCACCTTTTCATAGTGGCGACATTGGCAATATAAAAATAGATGGAAACGGAAAAGGAAGGCTCATCCTCGAGGATCGATATGGTCGTTGGTCTATTGGCGGCCCACCAAACACAAGTGTTATAGGAAAAGCCATTGTTGTACACGTGGGGGAAGATGACATGTCTTCCCAACCCTCAGGGGCTGCCGGCGCAAGAATTGGGTGTGGGGTGATTAAAGAAAAGCGCTAAAGGCTCTTTAGCTCCACAGCGATTTCCGCACCAAGCTTAGCGTTGCTTAGCGCCAAGGCAATGTTGGTTTTTAGGCTTTCACCGTTCGATTCTTTAAAAATCTCATGGAGCAGAAAGGGTGTAATTTTTTTCCCAGAAACCGCCAGTTTTTTTGCGCGGCGAAGAGCGCTTTCAATATAACCAGAGACAACGATATTGCTAATCTCGTTTTCTTTCGGTGGCGGGTTAACCACGAGCATGCCTGAAGAAAATCCAAGCGAGCGGTGTTTTATAAAGCCATTTGCTAATAATTTAATATCGTCAAAACTATGATCAACCTTTATCCCGCTTTTTCGGGAATAAAAAGCGGGGAAGTCGTTTGTTTTATATCCAACAACGGGGACAGAAAGAGACTCGAGACGTTCAACGGTTTTTGGAATATCTAATATAGCCTTGGCGCCGGCGGAAACAACAAGAACGGGGGTCCGGCTTAATTCGTGTAGATCTTGGGAGACATCTAATGTTGTTTTCCACCCTCGATGCACGCCGCCAATTCCCCCGGTGGAAAAAACATCAATACCCACACTATGGGCGACTCTCACGGTGGACGAAACGGTTGTTGCGCCGGAAGCACCGCTTGCCAACACAAGCGGGATATCTCTTACAGAGGTTTTTTGAATATTTTTCCCACCGGTAATGCGAGTAAGCTGGGTTTCGTTTAAACCAACACAAACCTTACCCTTGAGAATCGCAATAATTGCAGGAAAAGCTCCAGCTTTCCGCACCAACAGTTGGGCATCTAAAGCAAATTCCATATTTTGAGGATAGGGCATCCCGTGGGCGAGAATAGTAGATTCCATTGCCAAGATTGGCTTCCGGAGGTATAGTGCTTCTCGGATTTCCGGGGCGACCGAATAAGAGGATAAATCCATATCAAAAATTAACACACTATTGTTATTAATTTTGGCCGATTTATATTTGAAGAACAAAGAGAAACATGAAAACATCACCACCCAAGGTCTTTGGCCTTTCTTTGGGCACCAGCGCTATATCGCAATAATTGTTGATCTAAAATCAAGATTAATTATGAAAGACGAAGAGCGTTTTTTAGCGTTATCTAAAATTTTTTGAACGCCTTACAAAACCAATCTTGTTTCTATAAAAAAGTGTAATTTCGTGCTCTTCCCTTAATAGGTAATTTTAGAAATGGCGGAAAACTATAAAGATATAGATTTGCTCGAAACCAAAGAATGGATCGAATCCATTGAAGACACCCTTGAGGAACACGGCTATGAGCGTACGAGGTTTCTTTTAGAAACTCTTATTGATTATGCTCAATCAAAAGGCGCGCGCTTGCCTTTTAACGCAAGCACCCCATTTGTAAACACAATATTGCCTGGAAAACAGCCGGAATATCCAGGCGACCGAGACGTTGAACGCAAAATTAAATCAATCGTAAGATGGAATGCCATGGCGATGGTAACTGCGGCCAACAAAAAATCACCAGGAATTGGTGGACACATTTCTACGTTTGCATCCTCCGCCACACTATATGAGGTTGCCTTTAATCATTTTTTAAAAGGAGCAGACCACCCCGACGGGCAAGACCTTGTTTTCTTTCAGGGCCATGCCTCCCCGGGGATGTACGCCCGGGCCTACCTTGAGGGAAGAATTAATAAAAAGAAACTATATAACTTCCGGCGAGAACTTTCAAAAGAAGGCGGATTGTCTTCTTATCCCCATCCATACCTCATGCCGGATTTTTGGCAATTTGCCACGGTGTCGATGGGACTGGGCCCCATTATGGCAATTTATCAAGCGCGCTTCATGCGCTATATGATTGACCGGGGGTTTATAAAAGAAACAAGCCGAAAAGTTTTTGCTTATATTGGCGACGGAGAGATGGATGAACCAGAATCTGTTGGTGCGCTGACTCTGGCTTCCAGGGAGAACTTGGACAACCTTATTTTTGTTGTTAACTGTAATCTTCAAAGACTGGATGGCCCTGTCCGCGGAAACTCAAAGGTGATCCAAGAACTTGAAGGAGCTTTCAGAGGCGCAGGGTGGAATGTAATTAAAGTTATTTGGGGAGAAGATTGGGATGAGCTTTTCGAGGGCGAATATAGTGACCGCCTTCTTAAGAGACTGGAAGAAGTTGTCGATGGTGACCTGCTTAAATATGTGGTAGAGGGCGGCGCATATTTCCGGGACCATTTTTTCGGAAAAGACCCAGCGCTTCTAAAGATGGTAGAACACCTGTCGGACAAAGAATTGGAGAACATGAAATTAGGCGGACACGACTCACTAAAAGTTTATTCAGCATACAAAGAAGCACAGGGTTTTAAAGGAAAACCAACGGTTATCTTGGCCAGAACGATTAAAGGATATGGTTTAGGCGAAGCGGGTGAGGGTCGGAACATTACCCACAATCAGAAAAAACTTAACGAAGAAGAGCTTCTTTCTTTCAGAGATCGATTCAACATTCCAATATCAGATGAAGAGGCGACAAAAGCACCTTTCTATCGCCTCGAGAAAGGCAGCATAGAATATAAATACTTACAAGAGCGGCGGGATGCGCTTGGCGGCCCACTGCCGATTAGGACAGATAGGTCCACACCAATAGAGGTTCCCGACAAATCAGTTTTTAAGGAACTAATAGACGGAACCGAGAAGCGGGAAATTTCCACTACGATGGCATTTGTTCGGTTGTTAACAATTCTTTCAAAAGATAAAACCATAGGGAAGCATATCGTTCCAATAATTCCCGATGAGGGCCGTACTTTTGGAATGGAACCCCTCTTTCGCCAGCTCGGGATTTACGCTCACAAAGGACAGCTATACGACCCGGTAGATTCGGATCAATTTCTATATTATAAAGAAGCCAAAAACGGACAGATTCTTGAAGAGGGCATTAATGAGGCGGGCGCCGTTTCCTCTTTTATTGCAGCCGGTACAAGTTATAGCAACTATGGCGTTAAAATGATTCCGTTCTACATTTTTTACTCCATGTTTGGATTTCAACGGGTGTGGGATTTTATTTGGGCTAGCGGGGACATGCGAACGCGGGGATTTCTTATAGGCGGAACAGCCGGGCGAACCACCCTTAACGGTGAGGGGCTTCAACATCAAGATGGGCACAGCCACCTTGCCGCCGCCGCCACACCAAACATAAAAGCCTATGATCTCGCTTATGCATATGAAATTGTGGTTGTGGTACACCGAGGAATGAAAGAAATGTGCCAAGAGGACAAGGATGTGGTTTATTATCTGACGGTTGAAAACGAAAATTATGTTCACCCACCTATGGAAAAAGGCATCGAAGATGATATTATCAAGGGGCTATATAAGTTTAAATCCGCAAACCAACCGGACATACGCCTTTTGGGAAGCGGCCCGCTTATGGGTGAGGTAATAGCAGCGGGAAAATTACTAGAAAACGACTGGGGTGTTTCGTGCGACATTTGGAATGTAACCAGCTATAGCGAATTACGAAAAGAGGCGGAAGAGGCAGATCGGTGGAATACGCTAAACCCTAGGAAAAAACAAAAAAGAGCCCACCTGATAAAAGCCTTCAGTGACCACAATATCCCAACAATTGCCACCGCAGATTATATAAAAATGGTTTCGGAACAAATTGGCCCTTATGTAACAGGGCCATATTATACCCTAGGCACAGATGGTTTTGGCCGGAGCGATACACGGGAAAACTTGCGCCGATTTTTTGAGGTTGACCGCCATTATATTGTTTTAACCGCCATTCGGGCATTAACAACTGATGGAAAAACAGAAAAAGATGCGGTTTTAAAAGCTATAAAGAAATATAACATCGATCCGGATAAGCCCAGCCCCATTAAGGTGTAAAAAAATGATTAAAGAAATTATTTTACCGGAACTTGGAGAAGGAATTGATGGCGCAGAGGTTAGTGAAGTCTCTGTTGTTGTTGGGGGCGTTGTTGCTGTGGACGAAACAATCGTGGTTTTAGAATCGGACAAAGCATCAATGGAAATTCCAGCAGATGTTAGTGGAACAATAACCGAAATTTTGGTGGAGGCGGGTGACGAGCTAAAGTCTGGTTGCCTGCTCATGAAAATCGAAACAACCGAAAAAAACGTTGAAACTAAAGCGACAGAACAGAGGGCACCGCTAACAGAACCAGAACCAAAGACAGAAGAGCTTGCCCCACCAGAGCAAGAAACCGCTTTTGAAATCCCAAGGTCTTCGGAAAATGTTTTTGCATCGCCAGGCGTTCGAAGGTTGGCGCGGGAATTGGGCATCAATATTCAGATTATTAAAGGCTCCGGCCAAAAAGGTCGTATTACCAAAGATGATCTCAACGGCTATATTAAGTTGCAAATGGCCATGTCTTCCGGTTCCGCCTCAACCCCAAAGCAGGAGGTCGATTTTTCACGATGGGGCGACGTTGAAATCCAGAAACTGACCAGGATTAAAAGAATAGCGGGGGAGCGGCTGCAAAGTGCGTGGCAATCTATTCCTCATGTGACCCAATTTGACGAAGCAGACATCACAGACATTGATGCCTACCGCAAAAAATTAAAAACAGAAGGTATTAAAAACGGCACCAAAGTCACCTTCCTTCCCTTTTTAATGAAAGCAGCCACAATTGTTTTAAAAGAAAGGCCCGCGTTTAATAGCTCTTTGGATCATACCGATCAAAACCTGGTTTTTAAAAATTATTATCATTTAGGAATCGCCGTGGATACACCAAACGGACTCACCGTTCCTGTTGTGCGAGATGTGGATAAAAAATCAATTTTTGACCTATCTGAAAACCTTAGAGATTTAAGTTCCCGCGCACGGGATAAAAAACTAAAACCTGACGAAATGAAAGGTGCCACCTTTACCATTTCAAGCCTCGGCGGGATTGGAGGAACCGGATTTTCACCCATCGTTAATCCTCCCGAAGTAGCCATTCTAGGCGTGTCCCGAAGCGCGTGGAAACAAGTGTTTGATAAAAAAGCTGGAGAATTTCAGGCACGGTTTGTGATGCCATTTTCACTATCCTATGATCACCGCGTGATTGACGGCGCAGCCGCAGCTGCGTTCACATCAAGGCTGGCGGTTGTTCTTTCTGATTTGTCATATTTTAAAGATTAATTTATGGCTAAATCTAAACATGCAGAAATTGTTGTTATTGGCGCCGGCCCCGGCGGATATGCCGCAGCCTTCCGCGCTGCTGACCTTGGGAAACAGGTCATTCTGGTTGACAAAGACCCCACCTTAGGCGGTGTTTGTTTAAACCGCGGGTGTATTCCATCCAAGGCGCTGCTCCATCTTTCAAAGACCATGGAAGAGGCCTCTCATTTATCAAAAATGGGTATAACCTATGGTGAGCCTCAAATTGATTTGGATGCTATTCGAGCCCACAAAGACAAAATTGTATTACAGCTAAACGAGGGTATTGCCCAAATGGCTAAAGATCGAAAAGTGGAATGGGTAAAAGGCGCAGCCACCTTCACCTCTAATTCCGAATTGAGGGTAAAAACGGATGTCGGAGATATCGCCATTTCGTTTAATAAGTGTATTGTTGCTGCTGGTTCAGCTTCGGCCACAATTCCAGGTCTTCCAGCAGACCACCCATCTGTTCTCACATCCAGAACCGCGTTGGATTTGGTAGATATTCCAAAAAGACTTTTAGTTATTGGTGGCGGCATCATTGGGTTGGAATTGGGCCAAGTTTATGCGGCGCTTGGTTCAAGAGTATCTGTAGTTGAGCGCTTACCGCACTTGCTTCCCGGCACAGATTCGGACTTAGTAAGGCCGCTCCAACGAAAACTGAAAAAGCAATTCAAATCAATACAACTTTCATCAAAAGTAACAAAAGTAGAGGCAAGCGAAGGGGGTACGTTAGAAGTAACAATTGAAAACGAAAAAGGGACCAAGAAAGAATTCTTCAACAAAGCGTTGGTATCTGTGGGGCGCAAACCAAACACTGGTTTGCTCAACATAGAAGCAACGGATGTTGAGGTAAACGAACACGGTTTTATTAATGTGGATGTTTACCAACAAACATCTGAGAAAAACATCTTTGCCATTGGCGACATTGTGGGCAACCCCATGTTGGCCCATAAAGCCACTCACGAAGGGAAGGTGGCGGCAGAGGTGGCCTCCGGCCACCCAGCCGCGTTCGATGTTCAAGCAATTCCATCTGTTGTTTATACTGATCCGGAAGTGGCTTGGGCGGGACTTACAGAAACAGAAGCCAAGGACAATGGAATTGCCTATGAAAAAGGAGAATTCCCTTGGGCCGCCAGCGGAAAGGCGATCGCCATGAACGCGAATCAAGGAAAAACAAAAATTTTGTTTGACCCAGAAAACAAAAAGGTTCTTGGTGTCGGCATTGTTGGTACCGGCGCGGGCGATATGATTTCCGAAGGAATGTTGGCTATCGAAATGGGCGCAGATGCCGAAGATATTAGTTTAACAGTACACCCACACCCAACGCTGGGCGAAACCTTCGGAATGGCGGCGGAGGTTTTTGAAGGCACAATAACAGATTTATATGTCCCCTAGAAAGAACCAGACATTCCCTGGGTTTAAATTTGTTAAATCCTCTGGTGGGATAGAAGAATATACCCTACAAAAAAACGGCCTGACCGTTTTGGTTTTGGAAGACCATTCTGCGCCCGTAGCAACGCTTATGGTTACCTATCATGTCGGGTCTAGGAATGAAGCTATTGGTTATACAGGATCTACACACTTACTTGAACATTTAATGTTTAAGGGTTCAAGGAATTTTAACAAAGAAAAAGGAACGGCCATTTGGACGGAGCTTCAAAACATTGGCGCACAAATCAACGCCACAACCTGGAACGATAGAACAAATTATTTTGAGGTTGTGCCCAGCGAACACCTAGAGAGGGCCATTGCCATCGAAGCAGACCGAATGCGATTTGCTTTTTTAAGAGACGAAGACCGTCAGCCTGAAATGACGGTTGTGCGCAATGAATACGAGCGGGGTGAAAACAGCCCATTTGATGTGTTGGATAAAAACATTTGGGCCACAGCCTATCTGGCCCACCCCTACCACCACTCAACAATCGGTTGGCGCTCTGATATCGAAAATATATCCACAGAGAGACTGCAAGAATTCTATCATACTTACTATTGGCCGAACAATGCGACCGCAACCATAATTGGAGATTTTAACAAAGCAGAAGCCTTGGCTCTTATCAAGAACTATTTTGGGGAGCACGACGCCAGCAAGAACAATATCCCTGAAATGTATACCGAAGAACCTGAGCAGGAAGGCCCCCGCAGAACGGTGGTTAAAAGAGCAGGACAAACAGGCGTTGTGGGTGTGGGGCATAAAACACAGGAAGGGCTACACAAAGATACATACGCTTTTCAATTGCTAGGAAAAATTCTCAGCGAAGGCAAAACCAGCCGTTTTTATAAAACAATTGTAGACCGAGGTTTGGCCACCTCGCTGCTGATGTATGATTTCCCCTTTAAAGATAACGGCATGTTTATAACCTATATATTTCTTACGCCGGACACAGATCATCAAACTGTGGAAGATATTGTTTTAGAAGAATACAAAAAAATTATTAATAGCGGAGTAACAAAAGAAGAAATTGCCCGGGCCAAAGCGCAAACACGGGCCAGCGTTGCCTTTAGCCGGGATGGTTCATATGCAGTAGCCAGCGCTTTGAATGAAGCTATCGCTATTGGTGACTGGACATTTTATACAACATTTATGGATCATATTGAAAAAGTATCCACTAAAGATATCCAACACGTAGCTGAAAAATATTTAGTTGAAGAAAAAAGTACGACAGGATGGTTTGTTCCAAAAATAAAAGAGATGGGCTGAGGTGGGGACTTTTAAGAAACAGGTTATAATTAACGCAGAGCAAGAAGGACTAAAGACCTTGGTTATGCCTACGGGTGTAAAAGATGTAATTACATTTGCCGGGAGTTTTTTGGGCGGATCCTTATTCAGCCCTGAAACAAATAGAAAAACTGCCCCAATTACAGCGGCGATGATGGATAAAGGGACCCTTTTGAAAGACAAATATACCATCAGCGATATATTGGAGTCTGTCGGTGCCGAACTTAATTTTTCCACCACCCGTCACCATGTACAGTTCGCAGGCCACTGTTTAAAAGATAATCTAGAAACCGTTATTCAGTTGTTGGCAGAACAGCTTCGTACGCCGTCTTTTCCAGACGAAGAATTAACCACCCTAAAAACTAGAATGGTTGGCAACCTTGAAAGATCAAAAGAAGATACAAAACAACAAGCCATGATTAGTTTTTTAAGAAGCCTATACCCACAAAACCACCCGAACCACCGGCTAACAACCGATGAAACAATTAACCACGTTAAATCGGTGAAAAAACACGAACTAAAAAGGTTTCACGAGAAATATTATGGATTGGGTAGTTTAATTTTTGCCGCCGCGGGAGATGTAGACCCCATTCAAATAAACGAAACACTGGGAAACCAACTGAACGGTTGGGGAGAGAAAAAAACATCATTGAATTTCAAAGATTTAAAGGCCAGATTAAATAAAGCAATTGAGACAAAGGTTGAAATTCCAGAAAAAACAAGCATGGATATGTTTTTGGGACAAGCCGTCGGAATTGATCAAGACCACCCGGACTATTACCCGCTTATGATGGCTATATACATATTGGGTGGAAACTTTTCAGCGCGACTAATGCAAACCGTTAGAGACCAACAGGGCCTTACCTATGGCATTGGTTCTTCTTTAGCCGGTGTCAGTTTCGGCAGTGATGGCTATTGGAGCACATGGGGCACCTTTGCGCCGGACCTTTTGGATGTTGGGAAAAACGCCACCATGGAGCAACTATTAAACTGGTACAACACGGGCGTTACCCAAGAGGAGCTGAAGGCAAAAAAGACAACAATTACAGGGTCATACAAAGTTGGCATGGATTCAACGGGGGGGTTGACCGCACAAATTTTGTCCAATGCTGAAAAAGGTAGGAACGTTGAATACTTAGATCAACATCCAGACACCATCCGAAGGCTCACGCTGGACCAAGTCAACAACGCTATCAAAAGTTATATTGATCCAAATAAATTGACATTTGTTGCCGCCGGCACATTTACTGACGAATAGTGTATGTAATTCTTATTGCTGCCGTTACACAAGATGGTTATATCGCCCGCCACCCCTACGAAAGCGTTACTTGGTCCAAAGATCTTTATCTGTTTAAAAAACAAACAATGGGTTGGCCCTTAATCATGGGCTCTAATACCTTTAAATGTCTTCAAAAAGAATTAGAGGGACGGGATATTATTGTTGTACGCCGAGATGATAACCCCAAAGAAATAATAGAAAATTTAAACACTGAAAAATGTTTTATTGCCGGCGGCGGAAAAACAAACACCCGCTTTGCACCACACCTAACCCATCTTTATCTTACACCACACCCAAACATATTTGGTTCGGGGGTGCGTTTGTTTTCCGGTAAAACAGACGAAATGAATTTAGTTTTTGAAGCAACGATTCCCATTCGTGAGGAAGAAGGTCTTTATCAATTTCAATATCGGATAAACAGTGACATTCATCACAGCAAGTGACGGTTAAAGGTGTAAATTTGGTTGTAATAAAAAAGACCCGCCAACCTATTAAAGAGTAGCGAGTCTTTATTGTTTTTAAAACTACCGGTTCTTTATGCTTTAGCGCGCTTAGCTTTTACAATTGCAGCCTTAATTTTTCCCCGTAAAACCCGATTGTCCAAAGCATTGATATCATCCATATTACCACTTAAACCAGCCCCAACCAATCGCGAGATTAAGTCTTCATCTGATTCTTCCCCCAAAGAAGGCTGGGCGCTTTCTGAGGCAGAGGGCGCAGGTGGAGGAGAAGACAACACAGGCATGGCCGGCCGCTCAACAGAGCCGCGTTTAATTTTAACCAGCATTGCTTTGGCCTTCCCACGTGTAGGCTTATCAGTTATTGCTGCTATGGGCTCATCATCACCATCAAGGGCCCGGTTAACAACAAAGGAAATTAAATCATCCGGCGTTGAGAAGTTTGGAAGCCCGACAGCTTCGTCCGATGCGCCTGTTGATGTCGGAGCACCAGCCGTTGGTTCCTCAGACAGCGCTTTAACCAAGAGGTCTGGCATTTTGTTTCCCTTGCGTTTTGACTGAATGAGCGTCGCCTTGGCCATTCCGCGGGTAGGTTTGTCTGGAATGGCATTTATCAAATCCATATTGCCATCGAGCCCAGCCTGAACAGACCGAGCAATAATTGCCTCTCGACTATATTGAGGCCCGAGGTCTTGAGACGAAGAACTATCGTCTTTTTCTACCACCACATCTTCAGGTATAAAATAACCGAGATTATCTAAAATTTTTGATTTACTATTTGAAAATCCCCAGATAGACATCCAAGAAAAGAGACCACGGCTTGTCCGACGACAGACAACCGAAGTGCCGGCGGCCGTTGGGTTAAGATTAAAGACAACCGTTTCTTTGTGTAACGGGTTAAAGCGCATTTCCATGACCAATTGTTTGTTTTCTTCTTTTGATATGATTTTCCCACGAAATGACGGCGAGAAGCTAAAGGGACGGATTTGAATAAAAGAACCAGGTTGGAAACTGAACTTATCAAAAGAAAAACGGTGGACGTATCGACTGGACTCAACAACCGGTAATAATCGTAATATTCCAGGGAACCAAAAATTATAGTTTGATAGGCGCGTAATTGTCTCCCAAACCAACTTAGGACGAGCGGCATATTCATGTTTAACGATCGTTTCCGCAGCAAAAGGTTGAAAATATGTTGAAACATTGCTCGTAATGACTGGTTCTCGGCTTGCATCCACCACAAACAAAACAACCACAACAAAAACAGCTAAAATGGCAAGGGTTAAAATCATTCTAAATTATCCAAAATTAAGTTGGTATTTTACAGCGAGAATTGGATAAGATTGCACAGTTAGATGGACGCTTAAACAAATAGTATGTTTTTATTTTAAAATTAACTTGTTATCAATTTCTTTAACCCACTAAAAAGAATGGAGTTTTAACGATTTTTCTAATATTTATTTTATTAATCTGGCTCTGCCTTTTTGTTTTTTTTGGTTTTAGCCGGGCAAAAGAAGAAGAAACCATCCAAAAAATTAAACCCATGCTTTACGGACATCGAGGTCTGTTGAACAAAGCACCGGAAAACACACAATTAGCCTATGAAGCCGCTGTCCACGCGGGGCTTGGTGGAATTGAATTGGACGTTGTTCAGACAAAAGACGGTGAAATCACCTGTTCCCACAATTTTGATTTAGAGCGGAAAACAAATGGGTTTGGTTATATTTACAATAAAACATGGTCGGATTTAAAAAATTTAAACATAGTCACCCGTCGCGGTGGGAAAACGGAACAGATACCCAGACTAATAGATGTCCTTGAGCGGTTTCCTATTAACTATACTATAAACATAGAGATAAAGACACACAAACTATTAGATATATCAACGGCCACAAAAGTGGCCAGAATAATTCAAAGTAAAAACAGACACAAAACAACCCTTGTTTCCAGCTTTAATCCTGTTTCGGTTCGAACGGTAAAATGTGTCGACCCCGAAATCAAAACAGGGTTTTTGGTGGAAAAAAGACGAATGATTTTGTTCACACCTCTTTCCAGGGCTGATTATTTACATCCAAGGGCGGACGCGTTTAACAATCAAATGATGGATTATTGTGGACGGAATCGTTTAGGAACAAACATATGGACAGTTAACTCAGGGCCGGGTATAGCCTTTTTTAGAAAACGGAACGTGGATGGAATCATAACAGATCACCCGGAAGTAAATCCTATCGAGATTTAATTTCGATGACGCCGCCCATGTTATTCGTTCCATACATGGTCGTCGCTTCAGCCGAAGGCAAAAACCGCATTTCTTTCACAGAATTTATTGATATATTATCTAATTGATCGAGGCCACCCATCAACATTCCATTCATATATATTGACGGATCAACGCCCTTTCTTCGAAGCCAGATTGGTCGAGAGATTTCGATAGCATCTTTTGCCGTTCGTGCGACAACAAGCTCCTTAATTTCTTCCTGGGATATAAAGTTTTTTGGTTTCATCGGTTTCCGCTCGGCGCCATTAGACGTGCAACCAATCAATATAAAGATGCTTAGAAATAGAAAAAGTTTTAATTTCATGACATTCCTCCGAAGTTTAATAGCAGAATGTAAGTTTAATAATTAAAATATGAATAGTAGTTTAGAATGAAAAGAATAAACGCACCAGAGTTGGAAAGCTTATTTGATTCCAATGAAAAACTTGTTTTATTGGACGTGAGGGAGGACCACGAGGTGGCTTACGCCAAAATAGACCCCCACGTTCATATAGCCATGGGCACGATTTCCCTCCGTCACGAAGAATTAGACAAAGATACCCCCATTGTTGTTATGTGCCACACCGGGGTTCGGTCTGCTGCGGTGTGCAGATTTTTGGAACCACTTGGATATGCAACGACAAACCTGGAGGGGGGTATCGACGCTTGGTCACAGCTGATTGACCCAAGCGTGCCACGGTATTAAAGCCCCACGTTTTGATAAAAACTGTATTTCTTTAGGTGGTATAGATGTTTCGGTATCATTGGTTTACGAACCCACCCCTTTGAAGCGCATCCGACAACAAAAACAACCATCCAAATAGCCTTGCAAACTCTTAAATTCAGTTGTTTATTTCAATAAATTCATAAAGGAGACCGGGCGATGAAAAGACTACTTTGTATATGTGTTTTGCTAGGATATGCGTTTGTTTTGGGCCAAGCTGAAAGCGCGAAAAAGGGCTTTCCAATTGCTGCATCCCAATTTTCAGGTTCTGGGATCACGGATTTGGAAACCCAAACCTTATTCAACCGATTTCTTGAGGAGTTGACCAAAGCAAGTGACAACTTGTTAATGGATCAGGAAAACATCAACGAAAAAATAGCTGGATTGGAAATGGGGACAGCAGGCTGTCTCTCAGATGAATGCTTACAGGCGGGTTTAAAGGCCCTAGGTGTTCAGCAATTATTGGCGGGATCAATTAGTTTTAAGAAAAACAAATATAGAGTTAAAGTGCGAAAACTTGATGCTGCAAAATCAAAACCAAATAAATACTCATTTCGCTATAAAGGAGAACCCGATGGTTTTATTACAGAGCTTGAGGTTTTGGCATGGGAAATTATGAACAAGGAACCGCCCGAAAGACTCACAGGAAAAAGAAAGCCAAATCAAGAATCTATGATCGAAAAGATAGTTGAAAACCCAATGTTTAGTAAGACAGTTATTTTTGCGGTTGCAGGAATTGCAGGATCTTCATATTTAAAGCAGGCCAGTGGCGCTAAAGCTTCAAGAGATGCCGCCAATAGCATGAAAGATTGGAAGCCAGGGTACGATGCTCATATGGAAAGCGCGAACAAAGCACAAAGCAAAGCAAGCCTGTCCTTAGTTGCCGCAATAGGCACCTTAGCGTATGGTTATTTTACTGGTGTTTTTAGTGATGACAATTGATAAACAATTGGCAGTTCTTTTTTGAAGAACATATCTAATAAATTTATTCAAAAGTTTTCAATTGGGAATTGCGCCTCTGCGCTACAAAGAAACAGACGGAACAAAACACATCGCAGCGATGAGTCACGGAGGCGTTCGCACTGACCAAGCATGTAAAGACCCATAGCCACTTGGATTTGATATTTCAACTTTAGAGGGTGGAATTCAAGCCGGGCCAAGAACTGTTGACCCGATCGCTCCTGAATATTAAAATAATTTTAAGAACCCATTTCGCCTGAAAGCCTAATTGCGCGAAACGTTCGTTGGGTTTGAAAAAACAATTTCGTGAAGATATAAACTTATGTATAATGCATCAACGACGGTGAAACCGTAGTGTTTTATAAAAACACTACGGTGTTTGTTAAATGAGTATATCAATTTTTTAATTGGTAAAGATTTATTTGTTATAATAAAGTTTATAGAAAAATAAATTATTATTATACACCAGCACCAACACTAACGCTTTGTTTTTGCTTTAATAAACAGTAAAAAATGGGTTATTTTAAAGTTAATAATTATATATGTTAGGTTTAATTATTAGGAAACTTTGAGCCGTAATAAAATTAATAAAAAAAACAATCCGAAATAATTAGTTATAATCCGCAAATACTATTATTGTATTGACAGGCTTGTCTGTTTAATCCGAAATTCCGAATAACTAATTATATAAAATGCTAAAGCCCGATATATATAGTCTTGTCTCACAACTAGTTGGTTATAAATTTTCCAGTCAAAACCCGACGCCCAGGTCATTACTTAAATATTTGCTACCAATTGATAATGCTTATGGGTTTTATACGAGCAATAAAGTCGAGTTTTATGATCCGATTCAAGATCAAATATTTTATAGAAAATTTGATGTTAAAAATGAATCCATTAGATGTGACTCTATTGATTATATAAATGGTAGAATTGATTATTATAATAGGTTGTGGAATCAGGAGTTTGGTAAAAATAAGAAACCAAATGACAAAATATACTATATACCCCATATAACGAAATGGACATTAAAGCTTAAGCTTTCTAGTCCGATTATATCAAACCCAAAGGATTCAATTAGCTTTGTTAATAAAAATGTAATTAGAACATTAGATAATGAGTATATTTATACTTTAAGTACAAAATTAGAAAATAAAGTTTTTGTCTCTGCCCTTAATAAGATGATATATGTATATCTTGATTCTCTCAGGTTTGGGAAAAAGCTTATACCAGAAAACACGTTATATAATCCTATAATAGAATATCAAGATTGGTTTATGTCATCAGGAATAGATATAGATAAGGCAGAAAGCTTGTTAACCATAAAACCTGACAGATTTAATACCGAATCACCGGTTGCATTTAATTCAAACCTCAAAAACGAATTAATTAGCGCAAAATTTAGCATTAAAGCAAACCCAGGGGATCCAAAATGGAACTCTACTCCTGCTGAGTCTAAAATCATTAACTTAATTCAAAATGAAACCCTTGATAGCTTTATAGATGATTATAAATTTGAAAATATAAATAAAATTAATTTTAAAAAATTATCAATAAAATTGAAGTGTAGCGATAAAACCGCGAAAAAAATCATTGAAAAGCACGCACCATATTTGCTAGACATAGAATAAGCAATTATCCTTTTAATGTTTAAAACATCTAGTTCCAGTGAATATCATAGAAATTCCATACTCATTGCACGCATCGATTACTTCTTGATCCCGAATTGATCCCCCGGGCTGCATAACAGCGCTTATACCAGAATCTTTTATTGCATCAATACTATCTCTGAAGGGAAAGAAAGCGTCTGATGCCAAGACCCCACCTTTTACTTTTTCCGCCCCCTTTCTTAATGCCATATGAACAGCATCCACTCGACTAACCTGTCCTGCACCCAAACCAATCGTGGTTTTATTTTTTGAGATTAAAACACCATTAGACTTTGCATGTCTCAAAACTTTCCAAGCGAAGAGCGCATCCTCGATATTTTGAGAAGATGGCTGAATCTTTGTGACAATTTGTAAATCTTCTTTTTTTAATATTTTTATATCAACATTTTGTATAAGTAAGCCGCCATCTATATTTCTTAATTCAAGCCTAGGTTCTCGTTTTATAATTTCACCAACTTCTAAAACCCTAAGGTTTTTCCTTTTCGTAAAAACTCTCAAGGCTTCTTTTTCAAAATCAGGCGCTAAAACTATTTCAACAAAAACAGATGTAATAGCAATTGCAACATCTGCTGTACAGGTACGATTAAGAGCAACAATTCCCCCAAAGGCGGACAAAGAATCCGCATTAAATGCTTTGTTATACACCTCAAGTAAATTATTACCAACGGCAACACCGCAAGGATTAGAATGCTTAACAATCACACTCGCAGGATCATCAAATTCTCTAATGCAAGCGAGAGCGCCGTCTGCATCCATTATGTTATTATATGATAGTTTTTTACCCTGATAAATTTTAGCATTTAGAATATTATTATCTTTATATCCGGGAATTTTATAAGCAGCAGCTGATTGGTGAGGGTTTTCGCCATATCGCATGTCAGAGTGTTTTATATATGTTAACGACAGATCAGCCGATAATTCTTCTTCTTTTAAATGGTTATGTATAATTGTGTCATATTGTGCTGTGTGGCCAAAAGCTTTAGAGGAAAATAACTGTCGAGTCTTGAAAGAAATTTCGCCCGATTGCAATTCATCGATGATCATGGAATAATCAGTCGGATTTACTGCCACACAAACCCATCCAACATTTTTTGCAGCGGATCGGATCATGGTGGGACCGCCGATATCCACATTTTCTAAAGCCAACGCCAAGTCGCAACCTTTCCGGGAAATTGTATCTGAAAAAGGGTAAAGGTTGCACACCACAAGGTCTATCCATTGAATATTATTTTCCTTGGCATCAGCGCTGTGTTTGTCCCGAAGACCAAGAATTCCACCTTCAATAAGTGGATTAATAGTTTTTAAACGGCCATCCATAATTTCGGGAAATTTTGTGTAGTCACTAACATCCGTGATAGAAATATTGGCATCACGCAACACCTTTGCTGTGCCACCAGTTGATAAAATTTCTACACCGAGATTCTTGAGTGATTGAGCCAGCTCCACAACGCCGGTCTTATCGAAGACTGAAACGAGTGCCTGATTAATTTTGATTGGGTTTTGATTTAAAGTAGGACTATCTAACATGAGAATTGTTTTGTATTAATTGTACCGCTTCAATAAAAGCTTCGCCTTCTAATTTTTGTACTTTTGTTTTTAATGTTTCTACAGTTTCATCTGGTTCTACATTACATTTTTTCTGAATCAGGATTGGTCCTCTATCCACCTTATTTGTGACAAAATGAATTGTACAACCCGTTTCTGTTTCACCGTTCTTTATCACGTCTTTATGAACGTTGGTATCCATCCCGCCAGCATATTTCGGCAACAGCGAAGGATGCACATTCAAGAGTCTGTCTCGCCATTCTCGGCAAAATTCTGTGGATAAAATTCGCATGTATCCAATAAGTAAAACCAAATCAACACTATGCTCTTTTAAAATGGACGTAATTTCAGCATCAAACTCTTCTCTGGATTTTCCTTTATGAGAAATAAGCACTGCCGGCACATTATTATTTTTGGCTCGTTCTAGTATATAAGCACTCTTTCGATTAGAAATAACAACACAGGCTTGAGCATTCAATTCACCGGTTTTAATCGCATCAAATATGGCACGCAGGTCCGTTCCTTTTGTGGAGCCGATAACACCGAGCTTAATCATCGTAAGGATTTCATATGATCAATACGCTTCTGAATGACTTCATCGGTCCCAATATCAGTCCGATGAAAGAGCGGACCAACAATAGCAGACACGTCTTTTTCCGCAATTTTTTCCGCGGCCACAATTGTATCTGCGATTCCCAGAACTGCGACAGTTCGACTTCCAGCTTCGACCAAACTAGCCCCTTTGAAATCAACGGACGCATAAAACAATCCATCTGGATTAGAATTACCCGAAACGTCAATCGGCTCACCCTTTACAGGGTTGTTCGGATATCCTTCCGGAACAGCATATTTACAAACGGTAGCTTTCTTCGAAAATTGCACATCAATTTTATCTAATGTTCCGCCAGTAATTCCATTGCAAATCTTAATAAAGTCAGACTCCAAAAGTGAGAGAACATTCATGGCCTCGGGATCTCCAAAGCGCGCATTGTATTCGATGAGCTTCACACCGCTGGCAGTAGCCATAAATCCACCGTAAAGAATGCCTTTGTATCCATCTCCTAATTTATCCTTTACCGCATTCGCGGTTTTAATATTTATATCATGTGCTTGGGAAACTTCATTGACCGATAGAAAGGGGAGCGAATGATTAGCGTCAGAGTAGGTCCCCATCCCACCGGTATTTGGCCCGGAATCGCCTTCGTAAGCTCGTTTGTGGTCTTGAACGGCAGGCATGTGCTTTAAGGTCTCGCCGTCGCAAAAACTCATGAGCGAAAATTCTTCTCCAGAGAATTTTTCTTCAATGACAAATTCTCCATTATTCTTCACCAATTCTTGGCAATAAGCCAAGGCTTCATCATGAAAATGCAAATGTTCACCCGCCACCTTTACGCCTTTTCCGCCGGCGAGTCCATCATACTTTACCACATAGTTTTCGCCAAGCTCATTTAAGAAATCGGCCACACCATCCATGGAATTAAATGTCTGATATTTAGGACCGCCGGGAATATTGTATTCTTTCAATAAATTTCGTGTGAATGCTTTTGATGTTTCCAATTGAGCTAAGTTTTTTGTGGGCCCCACTACTTTTACACCCGCCTCCCAAAGTGCATCCGCCACGCCGTTTGCCAAGGGGTTTTCTGGTCCGATTATAGCTAAAATGGTTCCCATCTCTTTTGCATAGCTCACAACAAAATATGGGTCGTTGAAATTCCCGATTAGTATTTCGTCGCAGAGATCGGCAATGCCCGGATTCATATTTGAAGCAAGAGAATAAATTTTTTTTTCTTGGGGCGAGCGATCCAATGCGCGAACTATAGCGTGTTCCCGTGCGCCGGAACCGATGACTAATATTTTTTGAGCCACAAAACTAACAAAGGTTTAAATATAAAATTAATTATCATTTTTATTTATATTATTAATCGCCATGGCAATTGTCATACCAACAGATGGCCCAAGCACAACACCAAAAGAAGCACAAAGGACAAGCCCTATACCGATGGATTTATTATTTTCTTTGCTCTTTTTCTTCAATTCTTATGGTTGCTTACCATTTCGGTCATTCAGACGCATCGTTTCCATTTCTGCGATCTTGGCATCGTCAATATCATTAGCCACATAATTTCCATCCAAACACGCCATGCAAGGCGTATCAATATAGTGATTTCCTTTCCGGGTGACCGCTTCTACCAAATCATCAATTTTTTGATACAAAAGCGCATCCACATTCAAGTATTCTTGGATTTCATCTTCGCTCATATTTCCAGCAATGAGCTCGTTCTTGGTTGGCATATCCACGCCATAAAAACAGGGCCATTTTACGGGCGGACAGGCAACGGCAAAATACACCTCTTTGGCGCCAAAATCTCGAAGCATGCGCACAATCTCCCGACTGGTATTTCCCCGGACAATACTGTCGTCCATAATAAGCACTTTTTTATCACGAATTTCTGTTTCTTGTGGCACCAGTTTATATTTTACAGATTTCTTTCGCTCTGCTTGTCCCGGCATAATAAAGGTTCGGCCGATAAAGGTGTTTTTATACAAGCCTTCAGAATAGCGAACACCCAATTCATGGGCAAAAGACAAGGCCGATGTGTTGGCTGTGCTTGGAGCAGGTATCACAATATCGGGGGTTATATAGGGATGTTTCTCTTTCCACGCGTCTGCCAAGTTTTGACCCATCCGAAGTCGGGATCGATAGACGCTTACATCATTTAAAGTGGCATCGGGGCGGGCGAAATACACGTATTCAAAAATGCAGGGATTAAATGATTTTTTAACCAACCGCTTGCTGAATACTTTTCCAGCTTCATCTACATAAATCAATTCACCCGGGAGCACTGTTCCTTTAGGCTCAAAGCCCAATGAATAAAACATGCTATTTTCGGACGCGAAAATGTAATCCTTGCCACCATTACCATTGGATCGCTCACCTTTAACCAGCGGGCGAATTCCCCGGGGATCGCGAAATACCACAAGCCCTTTTCCAATAACAATACTTACGACGGAATAGGCACCTTTTACATGCTTGAAAACTTTGGTAACCGCACTGCACAAGAGATAGAAAAATTCTTCACTATCTTCAGGCGGATTGTTTGTGTGGAGTAAATCTGCAAAATAGTGAAGCAATACTTCTGAATCGGAATTGGTGTTTAAATACCGGCTATCTTTGTTTGTTATTTCTTCAGCAAGGCTCTGATAATTGGTAAGATTCCCATTGTGGGCCAGAGCGATGCCGTAAGGGACAGACGTCCAGAAGGGCTGTACTTCGCCATGACTAAAACCGCCGTGGGTGGGATACCGATTGTGAGAAATTCCGATATTACCAGTAAGAAGCTCCATGTTTGATTCATTGAAAACTTCTTTTGCGAGCCCTATCCCCTTTTCTTTATGCATACGGTTATCATAGGTCATAATCCCAGCGGCATCCTGTCCGCGATGTTGCAAATGAATGATGCTCTCGTAGAGTTCGGTGGCAACATATTTATGGGAATAAATACCGGCAATACCACACATTAGATTAAATCCACAAGTTTAGATGAAAGCCCAGTATATGATTTTGGTGTAAGATTTAATAATGTCCGTTTATCTTCATCAGAAATCTTCAATCCAGTTATAAGTTTTGCCAAGGATTCTGCATTTATCGATTCTCCCTGGGTCAAGTTTTTTAGCCGTTCGTAAGCATTCGTTTTTCCGGATTTTCGCAGTATTGTCTGAATTGCTTCCGACAATACTTCCCAATGATTATCCAGCTCTTTCGATATTTGGGTTTTATTAATAGTGATCCGGCTCAAGCCCTTTAAAACATTCTGCAGGGCTAAATAGGAATGCCCCAAAGCCACACCCTGGTTTCGTAAAGTGGTTGAATCGGTGAGATCCCGCTGCATTCGGGAAATAGGAAGTTTGTTGGCGAGATGATTCAGAAGCGCATTGGCGAGACCCACATTTCCTTCCGCATTTTCAAATTGGATGGGGTTGATTTTATGGGGCATGGTAGATGAGCCCACTTCGCCGGCCACTTTTTTTTGTCCTAAAATCCCACGGCTGATATAAGACCACATGTCCCGACAGAGATCGGTCAGGATGGAATTAACACGAACTACTTGGTGATAGCTTTCTACCGCGGAATCATGGGGCTCGATCTGGGTGGTGACCAGATTCGGCTCAAGCCCGAGTGATTTAATGAATTTGGATGCGAAGGAAGCCCAGTTTCTTTTTGGATACGCCGCCAGATGGGCGGACCATGTTCCTGTGGCGCCGCCGAATTTCCCCAACAGTTTATGAGTTTTGATCTGGTCGATTTGTCGCTCCAACCGGGCGCAGAAGACGGCCAATTCTTTTCCGAATGTTGTGGGCGTCGCGGGCTGGCCGTGGGTCAGCGCCAGCATGGATGCGTTTTTATATTTACGAGCCATTTTCTTTAGTTCTTTGTTTACCAACTGGAGCGCAGGTAAATAAACTAGATACAACCCGTCCCGCCACATGAGTGAATAGGATAAATTATTCACATCTTCTGACGTCAAGGCAAAATGAACCCAGGGGTGAAGACTTTTCCTTACTTTCCCTTGAATGTAATACTCAATTGCCTTTACATCATGGTTAGTAGTGGCTTCAATTTCTTTTACTTTTTCTGCACCGGTGGAATTAAAGTTTTGATATATTTTCCGAAGTCGCGCTTGTTCACCTTTTGAAAAGGTCGGAAGCTCTTTAATAGATTTTTCTCTGCCTAGAGCAATAAGATATTCAATCTCAACCTTCAGGCGGTAGCGCATGAGCGCTGATTCGGAAAAGTAGGCGGACAGATACTTTACGCTACTGCTATATCGTCCGTCCAGTGGCGAAACCGCATTCAGATGATCAGACACCGAAAATTCTTTTAACCGCTAAAGCACAATTACCCGGGTCGAGAATTGTAAAGACTGGTGTATTGCTTGGCATCTGCAATGTGGAATTAACATTGACTAGCATATCTGTTTTATCTGAAAAGGGTGGACAACCAATGGTTGGGAATTCACAATTGGCGGCCACAAATCCGGATAAGGCATTGGACCGCCCAGCGATAGTGATATACACAATATCTTTTTCATCTTTATTTGCGGTTAAAATTTCTAAAACCCTTAACGGCTGTTTGTGTGCTGATGCTGCATGCTGCTCCCAGGCAATACCGTATTCATCTAATTTGTTTGTAATTTTTTTTGCATGGGGTTCGTCGGACGTGGAACCCATAATTATCACTGTTTTCATAATACTTCCTTCAAGTTTTCGTTAATTCGTTCATTAATAGGTTTTTCAGAATCAGGAAAAGGAAACAACCCGCCCGTTATGGTTTCATATAAATAGATATAGCGGCTCGAGAGCTCAGCCACCAATTCTTCCGGCGCTTCTGGCAATGTTTCATCATTATAAGGATCACAATTATCCACAAACCAAAGTCGTAAAAATTCTTTATCAATATTCTGGGGTTCTTGGCCGGCCGTCATGCGCTCATCGTAAGTTTTTGCAAGCCAGTAACGGCTTGAGTCCGGTGTGTGGATTTCATCAATAAGCATTATTTTACCGCTTGAATCCCGGCCCATTTCGTATTTGGTATCCACCAATATCATGCCGCTTTCGGCCGCTTTCTTTTGTCCAAACGCAAAGAGCTCTAATGCTTTCTGGCTGCAATAATTCCAATCTTTTTGAGTCATCCATCCTTCGCTTACGATCTCATCGGGGGCAATGGGTCGATCATGATGTTCTTCTTTGGTGGTGGGCGTGAGCATGTTGGCAGTTAACTTTTGATTTTTCACTAAGCCTTCCGGCAAATCATTTCCACAATATGTGCGGTCACCCTTATTATAAACTGTCCAGATTGAGGTACTAGTGCTGCCGGTAATATATCCACGAACCACAAATTCAATGGGAAAGACATCACACTTTTTCGCCAACGTTACGTTAGGATCGGGGACGTCAATTACTTGATTTGGAATAATATCTTTCGTCTGGTCAAACCACCATGCGCTGGTGAGATTTAGGACTTGTCCTTTAAATGGAATGGATGCTAAAACACGGTCAAAGGCGCTTTGACGATCGGTAGTAATGAGCGCAACTTTGTCGCCAAAATCATATTGGTCCCGAACTTTCCCGGTTCGCTTGGAACCACCAGCCAAAGACGTTTTGGTTAAGGTGTTATTCAGTTCCGCTTTAATGCGGTCTTTATAGTGTTCAGTTGATTCGATAGCATTCATGAGATAATGGGTTGAAAAATATGTGTGTATCCAAAAGGTTGCCTAAAACATTTTCCAAGTTACCGCTATTTACAGTGATATTCCATATGACGCCACGTTTTATTTTGGTAATTCCGCTGATTTCAAATCGCTCTGTCAGGGATTCAAGCTTTGCTCGTCCAATCATGTCTTCTTTTTGCCGAACCAGGAAGGATGTTGTGTTTTGCATAGATGTGGTTTTGCTGATGAATTCTTTGTTGGAATTATAGAGTTCCCCGGTAGCATCAATTGCTTTTAGGATGGATTCCCGGTCGCCATCTACGAAAATTTCCCAATGGGTCTGCCGCGCGATGGAAACATCATGGTCTAAGCGAATCAGCGTATTATGAACAGATGACGCTTCGTTATCTGTAATGATCATGTCTATAACCCATTCGGCGGCATCATCATTTGGATTATAGTTTGCTACTTCATAGTGGGGACGCTCAAAGGACAGTGTATGGTTGGTCAACGGGTTTCCGTTATTGATAAAATCTTTCATCGATGAAAAAATTGCATCTCCATTTTCCGTCCGTTCCGGGTGAGGCATCATGGCCATGACGTTACCGGCGGGGTTACACACCGCCGCCAGGTTATGCATAGATCCATTGGGGTTCGTTGGAAACTCATCCACCACGTTTCCACCATCATCACAATAACGATATATGGTTTGGTTGTTGGCGATCATTTTTTCCAAGAGTTTATCAGGAATAATAAATCTTCCTTCACCATGGGCCAGGGGGATGTTGATGATATCATCGGCGGTCAGCTGCCGTGTAAAGGCACACCGGTATGAAGGTGCGGATAGTTTCAAATTTGCCCATGTATTATAGTAACCGACGCCGACAACATGGCCACCCTTTACGCGTTTATTATCTGTCAGCGCAACCCCCACACGATGGCCATTCAGTCCCGGGATGAGCCCGCTTTCCACCAAGATTTGTGCCCCATTGCAGATGCCTAAAACAGGTTTCCCTTTTTCTGCTTCAATTTTAATTTGTTTCATGATGGGGTCGAGCGCCGCAATCACGCCGGCACGGGAACGATCTTCATAAGCAAAACCACCGACAATCACATAACCATTAAAATCAGACAGTTTTTCTGTCGATTCATTCCATAAAAACTCGACTGGGTTTAATCCCACACGCCTGCAGGCCATAAGGGTTTCCCGCTCTGTATTTGAACCGGGGAATTGGATGATGGCAATATTTATAATTTTTTGCAGCAGAGTCTCGGAGTTCGTAAATATGTAAAAGAATTTTTATTTTGTGCTCTTGGCACGTTCGTGGTTGTTTTATTTAAGGGTAACACGTTTCTCTCCATCTACAACGGAACCAATCTTATAAACTTCTGCCAACTCTTTCAGGGCACCTTTTACAAAACCCACATCGTTAGAATCGACAATGAAGACCATCCCGACACCCATATTGAAAGAACGAAACATTTCATTTTCACCCACATCACCAATAGATTGCATTACATTAAAAACGGGGAGAATGGGCCAGGATCCTTTTTGAATTTTCACCCCGCACCCGTCCGGTAAAACTCGAGGTATGTTTTCAATCAACCCACCACCAGTAATATGTGCAATGCCTTTGATGTCAATCTCATTATTTAAAACGGTAAAAACATGATTAGTATAATTGATGTGGGGCTCAAGCAACGTAAGGCCAACCGATTTTTCCAATTTTGGGATCATATCATTCACATCATAACCGCCAATTTCGAAAAAGATCTTCCGCGCAAATGAATAACCATTGGTGTGCAGGCCGTTGGAAGGTAGCCCCAACACGACATTGCCGGGTTTGATGCTTTCCCCGGTAATGATTTTTTCTTTTTCCACCACACCGGTGATTATGCCCACCAGATCGTGCTCACCAGGAAGATAGGTGTCAGGCATTTCGGCAGTTTCACCACCGACCAAAGAGACCCCAGTTTCTTTGCACGCTTTTACCATTCCGGATACAATTTCTTCTACAATTTTCGGCTTCAGCTTGTCGTTTGCAATATAGTCCAGAAAAGTAAGGGGCCGCGCACCCATGACCAAAATATCATTGGCGGCGGCGCTCAACAAATCAATCCCGATAGTATCAAATTTCCCCAGTTTACGAGCGATGATTGTTTTTGTGCCCACACCATCAATACTTTGAACCATGACCGGATGATGATATTTTTCGAGAATAGGTTTGAGATCGTAGAGCGAACCGAAACTCCCGAGCCCTGTAAGCACATTGGACGTAAAAGTTGATTTCACCCCATCTTTAATACGATCGACAGCTTCATTTCCAGCATCAATATCAACACCGGCTGATTTGTAATCTATATTGCCCATTTTATTTTTGCCACAGAGCAGCAGAACCAGAAAAGAAAAACACAATGTTTTTTTCTACTCTTGTTGTCTTCGTGGATCTAAAGTTTTTCACGCAATCCATTTGTCCATGCATCTTTTGCTTTATTCACAGTCAAACCAATAACGTTATTTATTTGAATTAAATTGCCGATTGTTTTTCCAATTTCATAAACATCCAACTCAACATGTGAAAATATGGTTTTTATTTCATCAACATTTTCCAATGATATTTCTAAAATAAAGCCGCCCGTTTCGGACCATAATAGTTTTTGATTCAAAAGGTTGCTATCAATATTTATATCACAACCAATATCGCTCCCAAAAGTCATTTCCGCAAGGGTAGATGCAACACCACCGTCAGCAATATCATGGCAGGATAAAACCAAGCCACCATCAATACAGTCGGTTAGGGCAAATATTTGGTTTTTTACTTCTTCTAAATTAGGCTTCGGAATATTGGCACCCATTTCATTATAAAGACTATAATAAACTGAACCGCCCAATTCATTTTTTCGTTCGCCAATCATTAATACAACAGAATCCAATTTTTGGAAATGAGACGGAACGGCTTTGTTTACATCTTTGAATCGCCCCAAACAACTCAAAATGGGGCTGGGAGGAATGGCGCCACCTTTTGATTCATTGTAAAAACTCACATTTCCCGCAATAATTGGCGTGGCATGGTTAGGGTTATCCTTTAACGTAATGGCATTACAGGCATCAGCCACCCCACGAACGCTTTCCACAAATTCCCACATTTGGTGTGGTTTCTCCGGATTTCCAAAACAGAGACAGTCGGATAAAGCGTGGGGTGTTGCCCCCACCGAAGCCACATTCCTCATGGATTCCACCACTGCATTTATGCCACCCCAATAAGGATCAATCAATCCGTATCTTGGATTGTGATCGGTGGAAAGGGCGATTCCTACATTCCGAATTTCTTCCGGATATTTTTCTGAATTAAAGGGCGCCATTACGCCAGAATCAGCCAAACCTGTTTCTATATGAATACGACTTTGAACTTGTTTATCGTACTGCTCAAAAATAGGCTCGCGACTCGCCATGTTTTCGTGAGATAAAATATCTAATAATACTTGATTGTAATTTGTCGGTTCCGGCAGATTGGGTTCTACAAAATTATTTTTCCGCGCTTTATAAGGCCGATCGTATAAAAAGCCTTCCGTCACTTCTTTTGCTGTCGCATTTACAATTTCTTCATTGCCATTGTACACAATATATTGGCCGTCATTTCGAATTTTCCCTACTACGGAAGCACGAGCGCCGGTACTCACGCCGGGAAGGTCAAAGACAGTATTATAGTGGTCTAAAATCAGTGGTGTAATTTCCGGCGAACACACCCACATAAATCTCTCTTGTGTTTCACTACAAAGGTAAACGGACGGATGTAATCCAGCCATGCCGATGTGAACTTTATTCATCCAAACTTCCGCGCCGTAGCCGGATGTTTCTGCCAACTCCACGCTGGCGCAAGCTACACCACCGGCGCCCAAATCTTTGAACCCGACATTGTTTATAAGTCCTTTCTCTTTCAGGGTATCAAAAAGAGCATAGGATGATTTTAACAGGTGTCGTTCTAAAAAGGCATTAGGTTCTTGAACCGCCCCTTTGTTTTGTTCTTTCTTTTCTTCTTCCAACTCCAATGAAGCAAAACTTGCGCCACCAAATCCGCTATTGTCTGTGGGTTTTCCAAGTAAAATTAAATCAAATCCATCGGCATTATTTGGCGCGTAAGAATGAATAATATCATTTTCCATCACAATCCCAAGTGAGACCAAAGTAACCAAACAGTTTTCATTATAGCCATCGTGATAATAAAGATCCCCACCAACATTGGGGATACCCAGCGGATTTCCATAGCCGGCAATTCCCGAGACCACTCCATCATGAATCCATTTGGTTTTATTGTTTTTAATACTTCCGAAACGAAATGAATCGGTAACTGCAATCACTTCTGCCCCCATACATAATACGTCCCGCACATTTCCACCCACGCCCGTTGCGGCCCCCTCGTAAGGTACAATTTGAGACGGATGATTATGGGATTCGTGACTCATCACAATGCACCAGCGATGACCTTTATTATCTGTAGCAACAGCAACCACACCCGCGTCTTCTTTGGCGCCCAGAACGACATCTGGGCCTTCAGTTGTAAATTGTTTTAGGTGGTTGCGACTGCTTTTATAACTACAATGTTCAGACCCTTGAATGGAAAATAAAATGAGTTCCGCCAAAGATGGCGCCCGCCCAAGCATATCATTTTGAATTTTGAGCGCTTCTTTAGTAGTGAGCGGAATGTTGAGTTCCGCTAATTTTGTTTTGATGGCATCATCAGATAGCCCGGCAAAATCAACGATTTCTTTCGTAAACGCCATTTAATTAAACCCGAAGCTCACAAGAAGAACTACGGTTTTTATCCTTGTGGTCTCCGTGTCCTTGTGTTTAATCATTAGCGGATTATGGTTTCATGGCGCTGGGGTCCTACCGAAACAATCTTAACTGGACAATCCACTTCATGCTCAATAAATGCAATATAATCTTTCAAAGTTTGGGGCATGGCGTCGTAGCCTTTATCCCAAATGTTTTGAGGAAGGTCACCCCAGCCCAGCAATGTTTCATAGATGGGTTTTGCATTCCGATATTCAGTCAGGCTTGCCGGCATTTCGGCGATGCGTTTTCCGCCCACATCATAAGCGACACAAATGGGAAGCTTATCAAATCCGTTTAATATATCTAATTTTGTTAGGGCAATTTCTGTAAGCCCATTGACGCGTACGGCCTGGCGAACCTGAACCAAATCTAACCAACCTACGCGTCGTGGACGGCCGGTTGTTGTGCCGTATTCTCCACCTTTATTTCGAAGGCTATTCGCTTCGTCACCATGAATTTCAGACGGCAATGGACTTTCTCCCACGCGACTTAAGTAGGCTTTTGCTACACCAATAATACGATCAATGTCTCTGAAGCTTACGCCGGTCCCTGTGGAAATATGTCCCGCCGCCGTATTGGAAGATGTGGTAAAAGGATAGACACCATGATCCACATCCAGAGAAATACCCTGCGCACCTTCAAACAAAATGGACTTGCCTGACTTGTGAGCGTTATAAAGTTCAACCGAAGTATCTTGAATATAGGGTTTTAATTTTTTTCCATATTCTAAATAGGTATCAAAAATTTCAACCATAGAAATATCCAAAGAACAGTTTAGTGTTTTCTCAATTATTCCCTTAGCAAAGGCGTAACCTTTTTCCAATTTTTCTCTAAATACATTTGGCTCTAAAAGGTCAATCATGCGGATGCCATTTCGGAACATTTTATCCGCATAAACAGGCGCAATTCCACGCCGGGTGCTTCCAGCGGCGAGATTGCCTTGATGCCCAGAAAGGGCTCCATCCATGGCAATATGATAAGGCGTAATCACATGAGCTCGATCGCTTACCATAAGTTTTGGATTGATCCCTTTTTCTTTTACATATGCAATTTCATCGAGTAACGCTTCGGGATCTACCACAACGCCATTGCCGATAATAGACATAGGTTCGCCATAGACAATTCCGGATGGGATGAGATGAAGTTTGAATGTAACACCATCAACGATGATGGTATGGCCGGCATTGTTTCCCCCGTGGAAACGAACCACGTAGTCGGATTCGCCAGCAAAGAAATCAGTGATTTTCCCTTTGCCTTCGTCGCCCCATTGGGCACCAACGATAGCGGTGATCTTAGACTGTTGTGAGGTCACGTAAAAGGTGTTGCTGGCTTGCCTTTAGTAAGTGAAAAAAAGCATGAAATATAAATTTCAGGCAACAAAGATTACATCCAAATTAGGATATTGGGAAAGAAACAATTTGTAAACTATATAATTATTTTGAATTCAAAACGGATTGGTCAAGGCAAGACGATAATAACGAAGCGGTTTTTTATCATTTTTCCAGTCATCGATGGTTTGTGCATCACCCCCGGACAGAACAAATGCCCCCAAAGCAAGCCGTAATTCATACCCTCCGGTAACAACCATTTTTTCTTTTTCTCTATCAGCCGACCAAGCATTACCGAAATCTGAAATAAGATTTACGGATGCAGTTTTTGGCGCAATTGGGAGACGATATTCTAAAGATCCGTATATGAGCTTATCGCCCAGTCGATGACCGGACCACCCTCTTGGGTTATGATTTTCAGGCAAAAACTCACTGGGGCCGATTCCACTAATATAGATTGGCTCATCATCCGTAAGCCCAAGAAAATCCTGTGCAGGCGGTTGTCCGGAATACATCATTGTTTTTAGGCGGAAATATAGCGCCGTTTTGCCAATGGGAATGTTGGCATACATATCTGTTTTAAAACGGGTGTAGCTGAAATTTCCGAAAAGGTTTTTGTTGGCGTAATTCACTTCTGCCAAAAGACCATAACCTTGAGTTGGATGAAGGCTGTTCCAGGTGTGAGGGCGTTTGTTTGTCCAAAGATAACTCAATGAAACCAAACCTTCTTTTCCTTTTTCCGGGATGGGCAGGTTTACATATTGACTTGTATCCAGTGGAATCATCTCACCTGTTTTTTTATCGGTTTTATTTCCAACCGTAATATTATGATTAATAAAAGAAGCCCTTAATGATAAGTTATGATTAGACGACGGCGATTCTCCGAAATTCATGGGGTGAGTTAGAGCGAAGGAAAGACCATCCTTAATATCAATCATATTTGCTTTATTGTATCGGCGGAAGGCTCCATTCATATTGTGTGAATAAAAAACACTCCACAATGGTCCAAAACTGGCTGTGATAACCTCAAACACTATACCGCTGAGTTTGACATCGTTCGGATTAAGATATCCTATTGTTAAAAATGTATTTCGTCCTAAGGCATCCACCCAAGATGCCATTCCGAATGGTGTAGGGGTGGGTAAAAATAAGGTGACAAAAGGTCGCATGTGTTTTGTGAATTTATATTTTTGAGGATCAGATATTTCCGGCAATGAATCGGGTGTTTTATTGACGAAAGACACATCTGGCCCTGCCTTAAGCCACGACGTATAGTTGTCTCTTAAAGAAAGCGGCTTTGTATCAGGCTTGCGGAAAGGATTGACCTTAACCAATCGAACAGAATCCACATCGCCCAAGGATACTGCCAAAATAAGTGAATCACTTGGCATCCATTGATGGGACCAAATGCCATCGCCCGCATCTGTATTTACTGTGGCGTTACCGGTACTCAGGTTTATGGTATGGATGTTCGGCACACCATTGGCATTAGATGTATAAGAAATTGCCGTCCCATCTGGATGCCACACGGGGCGAATGTCTGCCATGGGCTCGGTCGTAATTTGCTTGAGATCACTTGATTCAATATTCAACGTATAAATATCCAGATTTCCATTTTTTGGATTCATTGCAAATGCTATCGAACCCTGATCCGGGGAAACGGATAAATATGCAATCTGAGTATTATCCATAAAATTTGTCAGTAGCTTTGGCTCTTCCCCGCTGATATTTAAAGTATAAATATTGGATACACTATTATGGTGAGCAACAAAAGCGATTGTGTTGGAATCCAACCACACGGGATAGGTTGCTCGTAGGGATTTGGTCAGCCACCGGTGTTTTCCAGACTCGGTATCGTAAACTTTAATATCATAAACCATGGATTGATTTATTCCATAATGGTATTTCGAATAAGCCAGTTTTTTCCCATCAGCGGACCAAGCCATATTTGGGTGAAACTGTCCAAAATCTACTTCATCTTTTTTCCACAGCACTTTTTCTTCATAGGATTTTTCTAAAGCGAGAGAATCCTTTTTTGTCTTCTTTTTTTTCTCTTGAATCTTTTCAATGCTTTTTTTCCATTTTTTAAAACGTTTTCCCTCTTTGGCTGTGTCTCGCTCTGCGATAAAGAGAGAAACATCCCGCTGTTCTTTATCAAGCAAACCAAGCAGTGCAATTTTGGTACTGTCTTCATAAAATGAAAATGACTGCATTTTTTTAATGGGGAGCGTAAACACCTCACCCATTTCTTTGTAAGATTCTTTCTGTGAGCGATAGCCGTAGTAATAGGTATTCATCTGCCTGCGCCAGTCTTCGTTGAATTGGCCTACGGTGATACCAGTTGCTTTTTTAAATCCCGTTTTAAATGAAAAGGTTTTAAAATCGTTTCGATATGCCAATGTTTTTGTAATCGTTGAATCCCCAAATCGTTCTGCCCAATATAGCATTTTTGAAAATCCATCATGGTGAGGATCCATTGAATCCATTTTATTTTGAAGGACATGGGCTTTGTGAGAAAGATCTGCACGATAGGGACGCCAGCTTTCAGTTTCGTATTCTGCTGTTCCTTCAACAACCCACCCCGGGATTCCAGATAACAATCGACCCATGGGATCGGGCAACCAGGATTTGGTTTTATGGAGAAGAACGATATGTTGAAGTTCGTGAGACAAGACCTGCTCTAACCATTTCCCTTTTTCCAGCCAGATTGCAGCATCATTTTGATCCACCCATATAAAGGTGTTGTACATCCAAGTGGCAAAGCCATTCATGATTTCATCTTCCGTTGTGAAAATAATATCAATCCGTGGAATCGTATCCAGATCCATTTGTGCCAACAACGTTGGGCGAACATGTTCCGCAATAATGGCCCCCTCTTCAGCGATGTCTTCAATCCCCTGGTGATAATGAATATTAAAATGTTTGGTCGAAATAGTTTGCCACTTAAGTTCGGGGTGGATACGCCCCGAAAACATATAGGTGTTTTGGGCATTTAAAACGGTAAAAAGGATAAGAATTAAAAAGGGTAGTTTTTTCATAATAAGATTCCAGTTTTTATTATTAAATGGGTTGTAAATCAAGAACTTACTTCATCTTGAAAAATATCTTCTATCAACACATCAAACAGCCGAGCAACTTTGTCGTCTTCAAATTTAATCAAAATTAGGTTGAGGAATACAATGCCTTTTGTTCTTTGAATACCCCTACCCTTTATTTGAGCCAGAGGCGTTTTATTTAATTTGTTTCTTCTTATCAGCTTCATTAAGTGCTACATAAATAATTAGTCCAAACATAATTCCAAGCAACCAACTATTTAAAGCAAATGCCATACCAACACCAAATACAAGTCCAACGGCTATAGGTTTACTATTCATTTTGTTAGTGCAGGTTTGTTTTTATACACATCAAAGTTTATAAAATCTAAGTGAGGCCATTGCATAGAGAGAAACCCAATCACATGGAAATAAAGTGATAAACTTATAGCTTTAAAGGATTCTAACTCAAATGCTTTCATTGAAATTTGCACCATAGCATAAAGAGTTACTGCTATTGCAATAGACAGTACTTGACGTATAATTGTTTGTATATCTATTTTACGATCTTCGTAAGACTGATGAGGGTTTTTGACTTTACCGTATAGCGCTTTATAAATAATCAATCCGAAAAACAAGTAACACCCGGAAATAATCAAGACATTTAAATAACCCCCAAACCATGGGTAATTAGACTGATTAATGTAGACAGTGAAGCCAAGAAAAATAACATAGACTGCAAAAACAGTTCCCAAAAACTCTTTTGATACAAAATCAGTTAGTCTACGTGGTTCGAGGGCAGCTTCTTTTTGTGCATCTTGATTTAAAAGTCGCATATTCTTGTGAGTGCTCTTGCTCCACAATTCAACCCCAAGGTTGGGAATGAATTGAATCATAAAATACCAGAATACAATCACTTGATCCCACCCTCCCGTTCTCGGTGTAACATAAAACCACACAATCAAACCAAATCCTAAAACCATAATAAGATGATTCATTATTTGATACCGTTTAGCCGATTTTTTGTATTTATCAATGGATTCAGGATAGAGTTTCGGGAATTCGATGGGCGGATAATTTTTAAAAATTGTATTTATCCGAATCAGCATTCTCCGGGGATAATAATAGGAAAGGAACATAATTTGGCTGAAAAGGACGATGTAAAGTAAAAGGTCAATATTCATTTAAAGATCCTTATTGGTTTTTCATCACATTGCTGAATGCAATGCGGATTTCGGAATCGGTGGCTCCCGATTCACGTAATGATTTAATGGTTTTGCTTAATTTTGTTATAATGGAATCGTTCATATTGTTAGTGCTGTTTTGTTTTGCATCTGCATGGATGGATGTACCACGATACCCCTTGGTTTGGATTACAGAATCTCTCTCTAATATTCGGTAAGCTTTTGCAACCGTGTTATGATTTAACTCCAGGTCATTTGCTAATTGACGAATGGATGGTAGGGGATCACCGGGTTTTAATAATCCATCCATCACAGCTATTTTAATTTGATCCATCAACTGGTTAAACAGTGGCGTGGAAAGATTTGTGTCTATTTTGATTCTCATTTTATGATTTATATATGTACCAGATGTACTAATAGTACATATAATATATTTTAAATCAAAGTAAAAAAATCATTGGGTTATGAGACTCATGCAATCTCTTCTATTTTTAATTGGCTGGAAGACGAATGAGCGTCGATTTATTCAACAAACAAAAAACTCCACGGGTGGGGCTTGATGGTTTACTAATTAAACAATCTATTTATCAGTTGAGGAATACAACACCTTTTGATCTTTGAATACACCAAACACACCAACAAGAACCAAGGTAGCACCAGCAAAAGTCCACTGGGTGATAGGCTCTCCCAAGATGATAAAGCCTAAAGCAACAGCCACAACGGGGTTAATAAAGGCATAGGTAAACACAACATTGGGTGGCAGCAATTTTAATGCTTTTACAAAAGAGGTAAATGCAATTACAGAACCAAAAATGATCAAGTATCCCCAAGCCCACCAGGCGGATGGAACCGGATTCATAGTCGGTTCAGATATAATAAAAGATGTAATCAACAGTGCGATTCCACCGGTGAATTGCTGTACCGCAGAACTGATCTCAGGTGTAGTATGAATATTTTTTCTTTTTTGATATATAGAACCGGCACCCCAACTTAATCCGGCAATGATCAATAAAAATAAACCCTTAAGATCATTAAGGTTACCGGTTACAATTGCCGGCCAGTTTAAAACTGCGATACCAGCAACACCAATTAATAATGAAATAATGAGAAAAAATGAGGGCCGCTTTTTATCCAAAATAGACTCTATAATTGCCACCCAGATTGGTGTGCATGAAATGATTAAGGCAGCATATCCGGAAGGGACAGTCATTTCTGCGATTGCAAGCAATCCATTTCCGCCCCACCAAAGCGCCAGCCCAGAAATAGATAAGACGACCCATTCTTCTTTGGTTAAGCGCAGGGATTGTTTTTGAATGAATCGTGCTAGCGCAACAAGGATTAAGCTACCGGCAAACACCCGAGTGGCAGACATGATCATAGGAGGGAAGCCAGACCCTTCTTGTACCGCCACGCGGATTCCAAGATAAGTGCTTCCCCAAACAATATAGACAACCAGAAGGTGCATGAGCCCTGAAAGGTTTAATTTATTTATTTTTAAAACCAGAAAGTTTTTCCATAAAATAAATTGTACTGATGTTGATCATTAATCCCCATACACCAGCATGAATACCCCAGGGTTTGGCTGGGATATTCATGCCTAGTTTGTTTGTAATCATTATACTTACAGCGAGGAGTGTTCCGATGATCATTCCCATGAATACAGATTTTGATTTGAGTTTTTTCAAATAAAGTCCGAGAAAAATGGCAGGCGCGACTTGGATGAGAAGTTCCAGCTTGATTTCCAACAGTCGCCAGATTGTTTGGGGTAATATAATGGCGAGATAAACAGCAGTTGCCATAATTACCCAGGAGAGGATCTTACCCGTTTTGGTTAAATCGGATTGATTGACCGTTGGTTTGAACCTGGAATAAATATTTTTTGTGATGATGGAGGACATGGATAGCAAGGCAGAATCTACGGTAGACATAATTGCTGCAATGGTTGCTGATAAAAACAAAACCATAAGGCCGCCGCTAATGGCACCACGCTGACTCAAGTCCTGCAAGACCAACAGTGTGATTTTTTCACTACCGGCCCTATCAAGCCCGGGGATGATTCCAGAGCCAACGATCCCCACAACCACCATAAAGAAAACAGTGACCAATGGCATGAAAGCCATAATTTGAATGGATCGTTTGAGGGTATGTTCATTTTGGGCGGAATAAATACGTTGGATGGCATGAGGATAAATAGAAATACCAAAAAAGCCCAATGCAACCGTGCTGATCCACGTTCGTTTTTCAACCCAAGTTGGAGAAAAGAACTTTTCTGGGGCAGTTTTCATGAGTTGATCTGAAACAATTGAAAGGCCACCATATTCAAATTGAATTATTATAAAAATTATTATCACACCGAAAAGAAGAATGGTACCCTGAATAACATCGGTCCAAGCGACACTACGCATTCCCCCTAAGGTTTCATAGATGACCATTATCAAAGACAGGACTATAATGCCTATTGCGAAAGGAACAACACCGCCGGTCACAGCAACAACAATATACCCAATGGCTTTTAAGTTTGTTAAGATATAATTGGCCAGGGCAGTTATACATAATACTGCCCCCAATATAGAAAGCCATTTATAATTAAAACGGTACTCAATGAAATCTATGGGTGTAATAAAATGATGCTCACGGGAAAGGCGAAATAGTTTGGGGGCATAAAAAAGCCAGGCACCTACAGCGGCAGAAAGAAATGTAATCAGTACCAACGCGTCATAGCCATCACGGTATGCCCGCCCCGCAAACCCAACCAATGTGTTGCCACTGTATTGCGTTGCATAAAGGGTGAGAAATAGAACAAACACTCCCAGGCCCCGCCCCGCAAGATAAAAGTCAGAAAGGGTATTTTCTTTTTGTGCCCTGTGACCCAGCCAACCAATAATAATGAGGGAAAGAAGATACAAGCCCATGAAAATAAGACCGCCTGTCCCGAGTAATGGGCTTTGATTCACACTATCCCTTGGTTTTCCAAAATTTTCCTAAAAGATAGGAGATTACAATAGAGTAGAGAAGGGCCATAAAAACGGCATAGAATGCCCAATCCGGGAACCCCAGAATAATAGAACCTGAATATTTAAAAAACCACCAAGGAACTGTTAGAATCAGCACTATAATGGAAATAAAGAATGCGCAGTTTCTGGACACTTTTAATGAAAGATGAATTCTGGAACAGGATGTGTTTTATTCAAGATCGGACTGGGTTTGTCCCTAAGAAATTGGTCAAAAAACTCCAAGGACAATTGATTGATCAAGAAAACAGATCTCTCTCGATCCATTTTCCCAACCTCTAAGACCTTAGGCACAAAAGGAGAAAACAAGGGGGCATCAGTAAAATTTAAATGTTGAGTTTCTTTTATGATTATTTTAAAAGAAGGCCCCTTGTTATTTTTTATTATTTCATCCGCGTCTGAATAATTATTGGGATAATCTGAATCTTCCCAACTCGGTCGTCCAATATATAAGAACGGCTGTGATAGACCCATTTCAATAATATTATTAGGGACGGGACTCATCCATCCGTCTAAGTTTGAAATAGCACCAATGCGATCATCTTGGAAAGAAGCGAGTATGCTGGTACCACCACCATAAGAATGGCCGGTTAGACCAATTTGATTCAAGTTTAAATAGCTATTTAAAGGGTGTATAATTTCACCTGATTGAATCCGCTCTAGTTGATTTATGAGAAAACGAATGTCAGCTGCACGCGCGTTGATTTGACTTCTCCGAATGATTATACTGTCAGGATTACCGGTAATATCAGATCGATAATCCGCGACACTTCCATCGGGAAAAATAGTGAGATTTGCGTCATAACTATGATCTGGAACCATCACCACATATCCATGACTAGCCAGTTTCTCAGCTAAAGATGTATGAATTTGTCGCATACTAGTAATTCCGTGAGAAATAATTATAATTGGAAAGGGTGCTGAAACGGGATTGGGTTTTATATCTATAAAACCATTTGTTTTGGTCAACGCCAAATGGTTGGCAATAAACCCGGGGAAATTACCGGCTGCACCTATCGTTTTAGCACGAATATCTAAACGATCTAAATAAGGCGAACGCTTTGCCTTTTTATTTTTTTCACCCGGATACCATATTTGAACCATCATTTGCCGTTTATCATTTGGGGTTTCTGTAAACCACTCCATCCGATCTTTATCTACCCAATGATAGATGGATGTTCCCACAGTAAAAGGCCCGGTTAATTTGGGCATTTTGATCACAGGAACAGTCAAGGAAAGCATCAACGACAAAAGAAATAAACCAAAAAATATAAATTTTAATATTGAATTTGCCGATCGATTTTGCGTTAACAGAAGGCCACCGATTAATGTATAGGCTGGAAACATCTGCCATCGCGATTGCTCTAAAAATAAGTGAATCAGGAAAACAGAAAAAATTATTTTTAACAATAATTTTGAATGTTTTCTTTCATTCGGACTGTAAAAAACATTGATTGTTGCCCAACCAAGCAATATGAATAAAATGATTTCAAATGGTCTCATCCCATTTTCCCGATTGTTATGATAAAATCAAACAAATTCTTTAGATAAGCTTTTGACCTTTTTGGGGTCAATGGGTTCAGAAAACCCCATGTGGAAGGCAAGAAACCACATAACAAAGATACCATACCCCAAAAACATAAGTTGCCAAACCCACAAAGATGGTAATCCAAAGGGTGTCCACAATGCGGGTGAATTGGGATCAGAAAAAAAAGCATTCCCAATGGTAGCAAAGGGCCCAAAGCCCACAAGAAACCATACAAGTGTTAATCCCCAAGCTAATTTGATTTTCTTTTTTCTTTTCGGTGTCATACCTGTAATAGATTGGAGGAGTTTGTGTTTTTTAGTTTTCACCAGTTTTGAAGCATCCGACTCGCCGGAAAAACGTGAAACCAAGAATGTGGTCAACAGATTGAAGAAAATTCCCCAACCAGCACTGTGGATCGTCAAGGGATACGCTCCCCAAGGGACTCCAAACCAGGCCGATGTTTTATCCGTTAAGGTAACCGCGATCAGGCCGACCATCAACCCAAAAACAACACCCTTGGTGGTAAATCCTTTATAATAACAGATACCGATCAGAGCGGGATACATTTGGAAACCATAGGCAACCGCTAGGCCACCCAACATAACAATTGCCTGACTTGAGTTTGCGGCTACGATTAATGCTGCTCCAGCCACCACCACAACAAAGAGCCTTCCAGTCATTTTTTGCGTTTGATCAGATGCGCCAGGAGAAATGTATTTGGTATAAATATCTCTTGTTACCATGGCGCTAAAGGTGGACATATAGGCTGAACCAGTACTTTGCATGGCGGCAAGTGCACACACCGCTAGCAAGCCTACGAGCCAAGGCGCCGTATCAGAAAGTAAATTGATCAACTCAGGGATAAGGTTTTTATCACTGATATTTTCCAAGACGCCATTGGCCACAAGAATCTGGCCACCCATGCCTTGAAAAATTGTGAATGTAAACAAAAGAATGCCCACAACAATCGATGAAGCCACAACTTGCTGCCAACGAAAGGCCTGAGGGGTTTTGTTTGAAAAAGCCCACATGGAAAAAGCAGGGGAAGATTGAATCCCCATGAGGGCAAACATGTAAGTCATACACATGATGCCCGTCCAGGCACCACCAGATGCTTTTGACCCAGCGGAAACCATTTGAATGCTACCCGGTATAGCAACCTTCATTGAATATCCATCAGGTGTGAGGTTTTGTCCAGAAGAAACGTCCTTTTGGACAATATCCGCTAAACCGCCTGTGAAACCACCCCATCCGCCGGCATAATGAATGGCGATGCCCCCTAAAATGGCAATTCCCACCGCAAGCAAAATGGCCTGAGCACAATCCACGTAAGCAACGGATTTTAATCCCCCAGATGCTACATAGATAACCACCACCGTTGTAAGGGCAAACATGCCAAAATTCACACTGACGAGGCCATCAGTAAGGACATTAAACAAACTTCCAGAAGCCCGGAGTTGAACACCCAAATACGGAACGCTGAATAGAAATGCCACCAATACGGTCAAAAGTCGCATGGCATTACCACCATAATAGTCGCTGTACATTTCTCCCGGGGTGATATAACGGTAAACTTTGCCCAACACCCACTGTCGCCGGAGGAATAAAACACCGGTGAGCGGAATGGTTAGGGCATAAAAAGAAGCGAAAGCATAAGGTAAACCATCGGTGAATATTTTTCCAGGATGCCCCACAAAAGTCCATCCACTGAAACTGGTTGCGGTGGCTGCTAAAACAAAGACCCAAACACCAATAGATCGGCCAGCGAGAAAATAATCTGCCGATGTTTTGGCATCGCGGGCTCCTTTAAAACCCCAGAACAAACAGTATGCCCAGTAAAGACCTACAAATCCAGTAAGCCAAATAAGCTTTGCGTCCATATTCTTCCTTTACCTCCTTTTAAGGATTGGGAAGTATATGATATTGTAGTGGAAAGTGGGAAGGAAAATCAATTTGAAAGAAAAATGAGAGTGGAATCAAGGCTACCATCATTTGTAGCCGGCGTTAATCCCAAAATTTTACACATCATTTCATAAAGGTGAATATTGGTAATACCCGGCCCATTAAAGCCAGATTTAAAAGCGGGACCGTGGCCGACAAAGATGCCGCCCATGGATGGGTAAATGGGGTCGAATCCATGGGTGGCGCCGTTATATTCTTCTGCATGGTCATCTATGTTGAAACGTTCCCGAGTTGTGATGGACCAATGTTCAGCTGCTACGGCATTAATGTGCTGAATCCGCCGATTATTATTATAATGAATCCGGTTTGGCGCAGTCCCCTTTTTAAAAACGAACATTTTTGGATGGACATAATTGAGTTTTTGAAAAATGGAGTCGATATGAATTTTAGGGCGGATGGCTGTCACGGGTGCCCAGTCAACAACTTCAACATCATCCATATGAATATAATCATCTAGAAAAATCATGGAATCAGAGGATGTGGTCGCCATACCATGATCGGAAACAAGGATTATATTTACTTTTCGAAAAATCTTCCTGGATTTGAGGCCATCCATAAGTCGGCCCATGGTACGGTCCATTTCCCGGATGGCAGATTTTACTTCATCGGAATCAGGCCCATAGCGATGACCAACATCATCCAAATGGCTAAAATATGTTGTTAAAAATTGGGGCCGTTTAGACGAAGGATAATCCAACCATTTTAAGATTTGGTCTACCCGGTCATTTCGGGAAACAGAACCATCATATACAAAATATTCTGAGGGTCGAAATCCCATAATTTCTGCTTCCGAAATGGGCCAGAACATGGTCATGGCTGTTTGTTCCTGCTTTTCTGCGGTCACCCAGATGGGCTCTGCATTATACCATTTTCCATCCAAGACTGGGGCGCTCCCTTGCCCAATATAGTAATATTCATCAAAAACCGGATCATACATGCGATTGGCAATGACGCCATGGTTTTCAGGATATCTTCCGGACACAATTGTAATATGGCTGGGAAAGGTTTTGCTTGGGAAAGGTGGAATAAGCGCCTCTGACTTTGATCCTCCATTTATTAATTCGTCAAAATTGGGTGTATTTGTTTTTTCAAAATAATCCCAGCGAAATCCATCCATGGAAATCAATATTACGGTTGGACTAAAGTTATCGGTCTTTTCATTGTTGGGACATCCGGTTGCGAACAACGCCAAACAAATGATAAAAAAAACAAAAAGCTTCTTCTCGGGTTTTGGTGAATTAAATTCTTTCTTCATATGCAACATTAAATTTAGGCAAAAGATATGGGTTTCAAACAACTAGACTTTCAAGAATTTACCGGTGAAGAGATGCAGTCTCGGTCAGAAAGATTTCTAAACGAAATGACAAAACGCCGATCCATTCGAACATTTTCTGATAGAAGCGTACCCATAAAAATAATTTATAATTGTATCCAAACAGCTGCGTCGGCCCCATCCGGCGCCAACAAACAGCCATGGCAGTTTGTTGTTGTTAAGGACCCGGCGATGAAGGCAAAAATTAGACGAGCTGCTGAATTGGAAGAAAAAGAATTTTATCGTCATCGTGCTACAAAAGAATGGCTTGAAGACTTAAACCAATTTCGAACAGATTGGCATAAACCTTTTTTGGCTATTGCACCGTACCTTATTGTCGTTTTTAAACAAGCCTATGATATTAAAGATAATGGCAGTCAACGAAAAAACTACTATGTAAACGAATCGGTTGGGATTGCATCTGGATTTTTATTGGCAGCCTTGCATCATGCAGGTTTGGCAACGCTAACCCACACACCAAGCCCAATGAATTTTTTGGGGAAAATTTTAAAACGCCCTCCAAATGAAAAAGCATTTCTCCTGATTCCGGTAGGCTATCCGGCTACTGATACGACGGTGCCGGAATTAATCAAAAAACCACTTGAGGAGATTTCGACCATTGTGTAATAACTGGTGATCATTTGTCAATCAAGACTATGATAGATATCCATAAAATAGATAACTTTTAGGAGTATAAAATGAAATCAAAACTATTAACCTACACCAAAGCAGATTACCTTTAGGAGGATAAAATGAAATCAAAACTATTAACCTACACCATATTCGTGGGGGCCATACTGGCCCAAAGTAGAACACTTCCGGCGGATACGACAATAGTGACAATGCATCGGACCACTATTCAGGGAAAGCGCATTGAATATAAAGCAACTACAGGTACACAGCCCGTCTGGGATGCAGACGGAAAGCCCATTGCGGCGGTTCATTATACATATTATGAAAGAACAGGTATCAAAGATCAAGCATCAAGGCCGATTATGATTTCTTTCAACGGCGGTCCCGGCTCTGGTTCTGTTTGGATGCATTTGGCTTATACCGGTCCGCAGATTCTGAAAGTAGACAATGAAGGGTTTCCTGTTCAGCCCTATGGCGTCAAAGAGAATCCCCATTCAATATTAGATATGTCGGATATTGTTTTTGTGAATCCAGTTAACACAGGGTATTCGCGAATCATAGATAAAGAAACAAAAAAAGAAACATTTTTTGGTGTAAATGCGGACATTAAATATTTAGCTGAATGGATAAATACATTTATCCAGCGGGTGAATCGATGGGAATCGCCTAAATATCTCATTGGTGAAAGTTACGGTACAACAAGGGTCTCGGGTCTGTCTTACGCCCTTCAAGGAAGTCAATGGATGTATTTGAACGGGGTAATTCTTGTTTCCCCAACAGAATTGGGAATTGATTCCGGTGACGGTCGTAGGGCTGGTCCGCTTGGTGCTGCATTGCGCTTACCTTATTTTACGGCCGCAGCCTGGTATCACAATAAATTACCATCGAATCTTCAACGGAAGGACCTGACAGATCTTTTGCCAATTGTTGAGGATTACGCTATTAATGAACTCATGCCCGTTATTGCCAAAGGAGGTTATGTTACACAGAGAGAGAGAGAGGAAGCGGCGAGCAGAATGGCGCAATATTCTGGTATTACTAAAGAATCTATTCTTTCTTATAACCTGGATGTACCTACATCTTTTTTCTGGAAAGAATTATTACGGGAAGAAGGTTATACCATTGGTCGATTAGATTCAAGATATAAGGGAATTGATAAAACAAAAGGGGGTGAACGCCCTGATTTTAATTCAGAGCTTACCTCCTGGCTACATTCGTTTACACCAGCAGTAAACTACTATTACAAAAATGTGTTGAATTTTAAGACAGATGTCAAATACAATATGTTTGGCCCTGTCCGCCCTTGGGATAGATCTGGTAACAGAACTGGAGAAAACCTCCGCCAAGCCATGGCTCAAAACCCCTTCCTACATACCATGATCCAATCCGGCTATTATGATGGTGCCACCAAATATTTTGATGCGAAATATACAATGTGGCGACTGGACCCCAGTGGTCGGATGAAAGACCGCCTTAGTTTTAAAGGGTACCGTAGCGGACATATGATGTATCTCAGATCAGAAGACCTGAAACAGGCGAATGATGATATTCGGGATTTCATTAAAAACGCAACACCTCGAAAAGGAGAACCTGCTCAATATTAGTATTCATTTGAAAAGAGTCACATTGTGATTCACTCAATAAAAACACCTAATAAATTTGTCATATTTGGAAGCATAGTTATGACACTTGTTTTCTCCGCATGCGCGACAGCTTATGGTCCGAGAAATTCTATGGGCGGCTATGAAGATAAAGTTGTGGGAGAAAATATGATTGAAGTTCGGTTCTACGGAAACCAGCATACAACGAAAGAAGAAACAACCCGTCGTCTTTTATTTCGCTGCGCTGAAATTACGCTGGAGAATGGATTTGATTCTTTTGTTGTCTTGCAGGATCAAAGTTATTTCGAGGACACCGTGAACAACCCAACCATAGATAAACCATTTGAAACCCGAGAATCTATGTCCGGTGGTGTTCGAACCACCGTATCTCCCGATTTAACCCACGCAACGGCATCAACAAACTGGGTAGCTGTATATGTTATTTCGATTTATAATGAAAATGGTTCACCTTACTCCCAATATAAAAGAAGTCGTCTTGACGCTAACCAGATTATAGAAGATTATAAGGAAGAAATTAGATAAAAGCAATTACAGTCCTTTTTTATAATAATATATTTCGATTTGGTTTCTTTATGGGTGAACACATTAAAAGGTCACCTATTTTATTTGGCGGAAATAGATTGCGCCCGTACCACGCCATTTCTTAAGACTTACCCATTAGCCAAAAAAGAACCGGCAAATATAGACAGCGCTAAACACACCCACGGCATCAGCAAAAAGTCCAGCCACTAAGGCGTGGCGTGTTTTCCGAATCCCCACAGATCCAAAATAAACGGCCAATACATAGAATGTTGTTTCAGTAGATCCAAACATGGTGGCCCCAATTTTGGCAATAAGAGAGTCAGAGCCATGTTGGTTAATTAAATCTGTCAAAAGGCCAAGGGATCCGCTTCCAGATAGAGGTCGCATCAATGCCAATGGAAGATTTTCCGGCGGGAAACCAATAAAGGTTAAAATAGGCGAGAGAAAATTGAGCAATAGATCTAGTGCGCCGGAGGCCCGGAACATCCCAATTGCCACAAGTATAGCAACCAAATATGGAATAATGCGAATGGCGATAGTGAATCCATCTTTTGCACCAACAACAAAGGTTTCGTACACCTTGACTTTTTTGAAGATTAACCCATAAAAAGGAATTCCCACAAGCAGTAAAGGAATAATATATCTGGAGACTTGGTTTACACTTTGGACAAAAGATTCAATCATGGGTTTTCTCCAGAATGAATAATAAACTGCTTTCTTTTTTCAAGAAACTTAACAGCGGCAATAGCCGCAATCGTGGACATCCCCGTGGCGAAAATGGTAGTTATGAATATCTGACTTGATGTAGCCCCCATCAGAGCAACCACAGTGGCTGGGAGAATCAACTGTACACTGGATGTATTTATCGCTAAAAAAGTGCACATGGCATTGGTGGCCGTATCTTTATCTGGATTGATTTCCTGGAGCTCTTCCATTGCTTTTAACCCGAGTGGAGTAGCGGCATTTCCCAGTCCAAGAATATTGGCGGACATATTTAATATAATAGAACCAATGGCGGGGTGGTCTTCCGGCACATCCGGGAACAGGCGAATAGTAATAGGACGAAGTCCTTTTGCAATAAGGCGGATGAGTCCGGACTCTTCTGCAATTTTCATAATGCCCAGCCAAAGCGCCATAATACCAATGAGGCCAATAGCCAAATTCACCGCCACCTTAGCCATATCAATGGCTGCTTCAGTGACCGCATCAATGTTGCCAGTAAATATGCCCACAACAACACTGCTAAACATCATTCCAAACCAGATGTAATTCAGCATTTAATCTCCTTTCCTAACGGGGGATTTTAAGAAAAATAGTTCGACAAAATTTTTGTCAGCACGCAATTCAACTGGAAGTGAAATAGGCAAGGTTGCCTGATAGTTACCGTGACCACAAGGGAAGTTGGTCACAATGGGAATATTCAAATCACCACAGATATCCAAGATAATTTCATCTGTGGTTTTACCAAATGGAATGGCTTGATCTTTCATTTCAGTCAATTCTCCAACAATGAGGCCCCGTATGTTCTCAAACATTCCCGCTGCTTTCATATGAAAGAGCATACGATCGAATGCATACAAACTTTCGTCAACATCTTCAATAAATAAAATGACCCCATCTGTATTAAGTTGATTCTTTGTCCCAAGTTGGTTCCCCAGCAGACACATATTTCCGCCCCAAAGCGGTCCTATCGCTTTCCCAGACTTGAGTATAGTTGATTTTAATTCATTTGGTTCAACAATCCGGATGTCTTCCTTCCCAGATAAAACATTTACCAGAGTGTCCAAATTATATGGAACAAGTTTATTTTTAAATGTACTGAGCATGGGTCCATGAAAAGTAACCAACCCGGTTTTCTGAGTGATGGATGTTAGGAAAGCTGTGACATCACTATATCCCATAAATATTTTTGGTTTGGATTGAATAAGATCATAATCTAAAAGGGGTAAAACGCGATTGGCGCCGTAACCGCCACGGGCACAGAATATTGCGTCAATATTTGGATCAGAAAACATCTGATTTATATCGTTGGCACGCTGCTGGGGGGTGCCGGCAAAAGGGCCGTCTTTTAAATAAACAGAATCTCCTAGTTGAACTTCATAACCTTTTTTTTGAAAACCCGTCACCGCATTCCCAAGGCTTTTTTTCTCCAACCAATAGGATGGGCTCACAACACCAATTCGATGTCCCCTTTTTAATGACTTTGGTCTAAGCATTTCCCAACCGATACCGTATGTAAGTAACTCGCCTCTAATTTTTTATTATAATTGGGTTGGTTTTTATCGAAGGATTCTTCCTTCACCCACCCTTGACAATGAAGATATTGCCTATGACCAATTTCCATGGCAACATGAGTCACAGATTTTTCTGTTCCAAAAAAATGAAGATCACCAGGTAGGGCCTTTTCTCGGTTTATTTTATGATTGATAAAATAACGGGATTGATCCTCGGAATCTCGGGGAAGCACCACCTCCATAGCATTAAAAATGGTTTGAATTAAACCTGAACAGTCAAACCCTTTTGGCGATTTTCCTCCCCAAAGATATTGAATGCCTAAAAATTGTTTTGCAAGATTCACAGCTGCCTCTCGATTTAAGTCGATGGCGTTTTTCCTTAGAGTAATCTCAGTCCATCCTTTCTTACCATCGGGAAGGGTTACAGACCAACCTTTGTCTGATTTTGTGCTGTTGAGCCGGGCACCAAAAGTAATTTCTCTAATAGGATTTTTCGATTGGACGTCTTTATAAATAAAACCACCAAGATCGTTACACGATCTATTTGAATCATATGGAGCGTCGGAAACAACCCCATAAAATTTATTTATCCAACCTTCGTAATTGTCTGACTGCTGAATGCGGATCCATTTTTCTGTTTCGTTTAGAACAGAGCAGGATTCACCCAAAAGTCCTTGGGTAACCACGGGAGAACCAAAATTATACTCACCATATATATTGGCAACACAGACATTGATTATAAAATATGTACTCATGGTTATGGTCGAGAATTTAGGGGATGTATGATTATAAATGGAGACGGATTAACGCCAATATTATTTACTTTATTATTTTTTCAGCCACTAAAATCATGCATTATCAGATTAGAATGAACAAAGAAGCCTCCAAAACGGAGGCTTCTTCTAATAATTTTATTAAACCAGAATTTAAATGAACCTAAAAACTATTTTTTAGTTCGCACTAAGTCTCGATTTTCTAATTCTTTTAAACATTTTTTAAATACCTTAGTGCTTTCTTCTGGCTCTAAACCATCCATGTGATCCGCAAGTCTTTTGGAAATCCGTAGTTTTACATCCAGCATTTCGTCCGTTTCTTCATCCAGCATTTTAAAATCGGTTACCTTGCTGATGACGGTATCGCCCTTCCCAAATTTTTTATCTGAAAACTCTTTTTCCATGGTCATCATATCGTAAATAAAAAAATCGTATTTTTTACCATTTGTGATGGTAACTCGTTTGGTCACATTAATATCATCAAATAACATTTATTTTTATCCTTAACAGAAAGTTCGCGTTGTTTTTTGTTTCACGGTTGAAAACTTACAAAATATTTTATCAATATGTGCGTCTCTTTTATAAATAATAAAACCCCGACAAGTGTGTTATTTACTAAATACAGATTTCTTTTTTGTGATACTGGTTGATATGGTAAACAAATAGTTTCAGGTCAACTTACACTTCTTTACCATTATTATCTTTAATAAACACTTTTTTCATTTGAGTTAGAGGTGTTTCATTTTTCTAACGCTTCGAATGTGAGATTTAGAATAGGATAGTCATTCCAGGTTTTGTAATCGTAATGCCACCACTCTGCCTCATATACGGTGTATCCCTCCGCTTCCATGCTCCGTCGTAACAATTCCCTGTGCCATCGCTGTTGAGAAGTACCACCGACGTAATCTGGGAATGAACGATCAGTCATTTCATCGTAGCCACCCACCATTTCTACCACCTCACCAGTGTATAGATCATAAAGAGTCAAATCTACAGCACACCCTCGGTTATGTCGGGAACCGTTCTCTGGATTGGCGACAAATATTTTTTTATCATCCGGTGTGGCATCCCAAAACATTTTTGTCACATACCAGGGTCGATAAGAATCGTGGATAAGCAATCCGTAGCCAAAGGCTTTCAGTCTTTTGTTCACCCGCACCAAGGATTCTGCCGCTGGTCGCTGCATGTAAGCATGTGCAGAACGGTAAAAGACAGTACTCATAAAATTATTTGTGGTAGCGTATCGGATGTCATATTTAATGGTAGAATCGAGTGTTCTCAGCTCCACTAGATCCGGATCATTTTTTTTGTGTTCGGAAGGAGGGGAAGCAGAAAGAGCGATCTTTCGTAATACACTCACTGGCTCCAGCGGATCGATACGGAATGTTTTCCCGTGATCCACCCCAACATCTCTTCTGTAAAAAATGGGTCCGTTCTCGATTTGAACTTGAGTGGCAATACCATTTCTGTCTCTTTTAAACCGCATTTTTTCACCATGGTACATGCCACCTTTAATAGGAAAGGCGAACACATCTTTCTCCACTTCTGTCAGAATGTCTTTTTCCATCCATTCTATGAGGGCAGTTAGTTTCCCATATGCTTCATAGATATAAAGGATGTTGTGATTCCATCCGTATTCACCGATTAAGCCCTGCCATGCGTTGGGCATTGGGATTGGTTTTAAATATTTTTCACGATTGTAAACAGTACCATCCATAGTAACGGAACGACCGTCTTCATCGTAGTCTATAGGGGAGCCATAGCTGATTTGGCTATCTGTCACCAGTCTGCCATTAAGTTGCCTTATCCTGGTTTGGAATCTGTCGTTTTCCATATACAAGGTGCCGTTCTTGTTAATTAACTTCAGGCGTTTTTGGTTATCCGAAACAAAATGTCCAGTCAGTAGCGCCACCGTTTTTTGTTTTACAGAATTGGTTTTTTCATAATCGGGCAGCGGGTTCCCATTTTCAACGGCCAGGAGGCAATCAAGCGCATAGGTGGCCACCCGCCTTGTAATGGTATTTGTCACATCCACGGAAGAAGTGACAGCTACGCCCAGTTTCACTTCCGGTAATGCATAAAGCTGGGTGGAAAATCCATAAATGGCACCACCATGACCCACGCGCTTGTAGCCGCCCTGTTCTGAAAGGGAAAAGCCGATGCCGAACCCCACGTTATGTCTCTGATCTTTCCCGTCATTGAACTGGCTGGTGAGCATCAGCTGGAGTGTCTCTTTTTTGATCACTGGCCCATTGGGTCCCTTACCATCGTTGAATAGTACTTTCATGAATTGGCCCAGATCTACAACGGGCGCATACATGCTTCCAGCGGGGGACATGCCAAGTTCAAAGGTGGGTGCATCGAATACCCTACCATCATAAGACCACATCGTTGCGTCCGCGAGACGATCAGTAATATCCGGCAAAGGTTCAAAAGCGCTGTGAGTAAGCCCCATGGGCAGAAGGACATTTTTTCTCAAATAGTTGGCGAAAGGCTCACCTTTCAATTTTTCCAGAACATAGCCCACGGTAGCAATAGCACCATTTGAATATTTGATTTTACTTTCGGGTGCATAGATTACATCAGAATCGATAATACTCTTTACGGTTGCTTCAAGGGTGGGCTCATCATTATCAAAATAGTTTCCCACCAGGGGCTCCCTCAGGAGTCCGGACCGGTGAGACATAAGTTGACGAAGGGTGATTTCCTTTTTGAAACGGCTTCGGGGTCTAAACTCAGGAAGATAGTCCGTAATGGGGGCATCCAGATCCACCTCTCCTTTCTCCACCAATTGCATAATTCCTATATCTGTGAAAAGCTTTGAGACTGAACCAACCCTATACACTGTATTGGCATCTGCTTTTGTTGATTTATTTAAATCTTCAACCCCGAAACCGCGGGCCCAAAGAATTTCCATATCCTCCACCAATACAATGGAAACAGCATTGAGTTTTTTATCCTCCATTTCGTAATGGATTGCATCCGAAACCTTTAAAGCAACTTCTCTATATTCCCCAGGTGCTCGGATGTGGCCCGAACGATTTTCACAGGCCGAAAAAAAGCCCAGAAGCAGAATTATTTGAATTGTTTTATAGAATTGATTAGACTTCAATTTCATATTTATTTTGATTCAGTCCATTCATTTTTATCTGTTCTTGATTTCTGATATTCTATTATCATTAACCCTTTTTTCTTCTTCTATCCAATTCGTTGTGATATTCATTTCCTAAAGTGTCCTTATGTTTTTTCACCCACTCACGTAGATGAACTTTTCCCGTTGAATCTTGATCTTCCCATAATGTTTCTTGCCGTAATCCTAAAACTTCTGGCCATGTTAACATGACGTCATTTAAAAAGTACCCAAGAATTTGGGCCCCTAACCATGCCAATCTGTTTGGCATTGGAATAATCACTGTTTTTAGTTTTAATTCTTTTTTTATCATATTTAATAAGTCGACATAAGAATACCGTTCTGGACCAAGTGCAACTTCAATGTTTTTACCAACTTTTTCTCCAGCATCTGCGAGTTGTTTTGCGAAGTCAAAGACATGAATTGGTTGTAAATGATATTTACCTCGTCCTGGCATTCCAACAAGGGGCAAATGTCTTAATGACCATGCAATGTTATTGATTAAGATATCCTTTCCTCCAAATAGAACTGCGGGTCGCACAATCGTAAATTCAATTTCTAGTTCCTTTAAATATTCTTCTATTTCACCCTTTCCACGGAAATAATCCAGATTACTCTTTGAATCGGCATTAGTGATGCTCACATGAACAATTCTTTTTACCCCCACTTTTTTTGCTGCATAAAACAATTTGAATGTATTTGTTACTGCTTGTTGATGGTTGAACCATTTATGATTAAATCGGACCCAGTAGGTGTTGTAGAGTACTTCCGTGTTTTTAAGGCTGTCAATTAAACCTTCTTCATTCTCAAATTCTAATGGGTGTACTGCCAGTATTTGACTATCGATACCTTTTTTTTCTGGTGAATTAGTGAGCGTTTCAACAATTTTACCATGCTTTATCAACGCTTTCGAGAGATAAGTACCAGTATATCCGAAACCACCTGTTATTGTGTGAACGTTTCTTTTCATTTCTCAGTTCTTTTATTTTAGCCAGAGGTGGTTCATACTCAAAATTACACAAAATTTATCAACAGTGTATGTACGCTTTATTAAAAAACTTTTAAACAATCTTGAGGGACTCAGGAAATCAACGGGGTTAACGCAACAAGAACTTTCTGAGAGTGCCGAAGTTTCAAGGAAAAGCATTAATGCGATTGAAAACGGAGTTTATGTCCCTTCTACGGTCCTTGCATTAAAAATTGCAAAAACTCTTAACTGCTCTGTTGAAGATTTATTTAAATTGCCTTGAATCTACTTATCATCCCACAAACAAAAAAGCCCCACGCTTGGGGAGGCTTGATGGCTATATCTTATCTAATAAATCTTTTTTCTTACTCTTGAATTTCTCTACAGTAAGAATCCCTTGGGGCAAAATCTTCCGACAGTACAGAGCTATATTAGCTCAGCTTCGAGCGTGACCAGAAACTAAATGCTGCGATTGTTCCTGTGGCAATCATTGGCGGTATACTCAACGGGACACCACGAAATGCTGGCATAGAAATTATGACAGCACACATCACAGAGAAACCGATAGCAGCACCCAAAAGAATTGCTTTTTGGTTATCCACTTTCTCAACGTTTCTGGATTGAAATGCAAAACACACAACCATAAATAACATACCAGACATAATGTACCGATGAGTTATTCCTATTTCCAAAGCTAACCCTTCGGCACTAGGGTAAGACTGTAAAACAAAAAACTCTGGAATTGCAACAAAAGCAATCAAAAAAATTAGAGGCACTGTTGCAACTATAGACATCGTTGTTTTATATGGCATATAAACTCCTTAATAATTGTTGAGATTATAGATTCAAATACTTTTGCAGAGGCATTTCATATAGGAAATTACAAAAAATCACCCAACAATGTGGGTGCCTCTTTTTAAGTATAGTTTTTCCGTATATCTATTCTCTAGGCATACGTCTAAGTTCCTGATAAAATTTTAAGCTGTCTAGAAAATCTTGCTCCGGTGCAATTAGCTACAAGGTGTTCGTGTAATGCGACAAATTAAAGATAATATTATCTGATTAAGGGGATTACAAATAAATTATAAGAGCTGATCCAAAGAAAAAAAGAATATGGATAACCGTCTCATAGACTACAATAGTATTTCAATCGATTATTTGGTCTGTTCTTTCTCCAAATTCAATTGATCAATATTCACCTGCCATGAATCATCTCCAATCAAATGCTTTACGAAGTATTCTGCACGAAGCCATGACCAATAATTTGACATGTCTCCAAACCCATGACGCTGGCCAGGGAAGATAAAGAAATCAAATCGTTTATTAGCTTTTATTAATGCTTCAGCCATACGAAGTGTACCTGCCATGTGCACATTATTATCAACATCACCCGTCGTTAGCATGAGATGTCCTTTCAGATTATTAGCTAATTTTGAGTTTTTTGCGATATCATACTCAAACGTTACTCGGTTTGAATCATCTACAACTTCTTTGATACCATGGTGTTTTTCTGACCAGTAACTGTTATAGACATTATTTTCATGATTTCCTGCAGATGAAACCGCTACTTTAAAAAAATCTGGATAAACCAGCATCGCTGCTGTGGACATAAATCCACCTCCGGAATGTCCATAAATACCTATTCTCTTCATATCAATAAATGAATGTCGATTGACTAATTGTTCAATGCCGGCCTTTTTATCAGCCAGGCCGTAATCTCTCAAATTTCCGTATCCATAATTATGATACCATTTTGAGCGGGCAGGATGTCCCCCGCGATTACCAATCGTTATTACGATAAAACCAAATTGCGCCAAATGAGTTGTAGAATGACGTAATTGTGTGAATGATTTTGCTACTGATTCTGTTTGAGGTCCAGGATAAACATAGGCAATGATCGGGTATGTCTTTTTGGGGTCAAAATCGAATGGTTTTGTCATTACCCCATAAATATCTGTTATACCATCAGCAGATTTAACCTTAAATGGTTCAGGATACTGAAATCCCGCTGCCATTAATTGAGATAGGTCAGCGCTCTCTAGATCCATTATTTTTTTGCCTGTAGAATTGTATAGTTCTGATATTGGCAATGTATTTACACGTGATGAATTATTTACAAAATAAGAATGAGATTCGTTCATATTCATACGGTGATCAAAATTACCCTTATTTAACAATTTTAGCTTTGAACCATCTATAGAAATACGGTATAAATGTTGAAAGTATGGGTCTTCACCGTCTTCTCTAGCATTTGCAGTAAAATAAATATTCTTTTTGGTCTCATCTATTCCGACTACACGGCGTACTGAAAAAGGACCACGGGTTAATTGTTTCTTTAGCTTTCCATTCTTTCCATAAAGGTATAAATGGCCCCACCCATCCTGTTCAGACCACCAGAGCATATTACCGTTTTTTAACAGATCTAACCTTTGAAGATCTATATACGTATTTAAACGTTCTTCAATCAGCACCTTTACTTCACCAGTTGATGCATTGGCTACACAAACATCGACACGATGCCAGTCGCGGCTCTGACGATAGAAATACAATTCATCTGAATTTTTTGAGAGCCAAATGCTGCGCTGAGGTTCATCACTACCGGGATACCTGAATTGTCTCCCCGTATAAATTCCTACTCGCTGATCCTTAAATTCTTCTGTATCGATTATTATTGAACGGTTGTTCGGAAGATCATAGATCATCATTTCGTATTGTGAGACACTGGTATCGCCAGCCATATTATATTTATATGTTTCCAATTCTGGACGTTTGTAACCTACAGAATGAATGACCCAAAGCTTTTTTACTTCTCTTTGATCGGCGCGAACTATGGCAAACTTTTTAGAATTTCTGGACCAGGATATATTGACTTTCCTTCGATCATCTTTTTCTTTTTTCTTTTTTCTATCAATTTTGCCTCTACCCCAAAAGGATGAATTTGCATAACTGAAGTCGTCTTCACCGTTTTTTGTTAATTGAATTTCTTCCAATTCCAGTTTTTTGGTTATCTTATCTGCTTGTTTTTTATCCTTACCTCTTCTGGCATCTAATACTTTCTGATATTCTAATTTACTGATTTTAAAAAGATTGTCATTACGAGCAAATACAACTGTCTTTCCATCAGGTGAAACGTTGGCCCAATCTGGATGATCATCGGGTCCTTCCCACTCTTTCAGCTCACGAAGTGTTTTTGTTTTGACATTATATTCAAAATGGAAAACTTTTTTCTTATCTTTCTTTTTTTTCTCCTTGTCTTCCTCTTGGTTCTCATCTTCATCTTCATCTTCATCCTCATCTTCGGTACCATCAGTTTTTTCTTCATTTTGAGAGGATTTCACTTCAAACTGTAAAATATTATCCGAAATAAACTTTATCTTTTCAATTGGTAAGTGCTGAGCATCCCAAGGATCTTTGGTAATCCGTGTTAATTCTGCAGCAATGCTGTCATTATCAAATAATACTTGTTTTGATCCTCTTGCAGGATCCACGATATAATACATCGTACCATTGGATGTTTTCCATTCATACCAAAAACCATCTTTTCCTTCAATCCATTTTGGATTAAGAGATGTAGAATAGGTCATTTTTTTAATTTTATATGGAGCAAAACGGGTAGCCAATTGAACATTAGCTTGTTTTTGACCAGAAATAAGAAAAGAAATTGACAGTAAAATAAGTGAAGCAATTTTACTATATGATTTCATGATAAGCTCCTATAATGGTTGTGAATGGATTCTTTACAGTCTCAATTGCGATTAACAATTAGCCGCAATTGGAAGTAATAGATATAGTTTTTTTTATTTCAGGTATAATTTACAATATATTTTATTATTCCGCGTTTCATTTTATCCTCCTGCCATATTAATCAATTTACTGACATCACCGATCATCTCTACAGCTGCCGATGTTGTTTGGTCTTCTAAAATCGTTCCTTTATGATTATATAACTTTAGATAAATTTTGCCATCAAGATATTCATGCACTTTAGGAACCATATCAACTTTATCAGGTGCATATAGTAACCCCGCTTTATGCCCTTTTTCAATGGTTAGTTCTAACTTGAGATCATTCTGTTCTAACTGCCAGTAAAATTTATTAAAATCGCAATGGATTTCTTTGGTAACCGCATTTCTATAGGTTGTAAAACGATAAAAATTACTTTTATAGTATAAACCAACGATAAATCCAGCAAAAGATGTGTTTTTCCAGGGGATAGTTGCCAATGATGCAGTGATGCTTAAATTATTATTTGAAAAATGATTTGATTGTGCCCAGATCCAGTTTTCAGGAAAGTTACGTCCCCAGTCTTTCTCAATATAGCCTCGACCACCAACAAAATCATAATTTGAACCATTAAGTTCAATTTTGCCATCTAAGGTATGATCCATGCTCAGGATGCCATGAAAACATTCCATCGTGGGCACATAAGCGTACCAACCCATACAGCCCGGTTCAAATAGGGTTACTGGCCAAGGTTTCAAATTATCTGCAGTGACCTGTCCCTTGATTGTAAGCGTCTCGGATTCAATATCTAAGATTATTTTTTCCGATGAAAAATAGTTTGATCCAAGGTGTAAACTGTAACTGGATGTACTACAACTGAACTGTTGAACTTCAAATTGCTCATAGAATACACTGCCTTTATCACCATCATAAATCATAATAAAAGCTGTTTGGTTATTATTAAACCCACTGCGATAAATACCAGGAATAATGGCGAGTGATTGACCGTCACCCGTCACCATTTTATGGTACCATCCTTCAAAAAATGGCCTTTTATTTTTTCCCCCATGGTAAGGACTGGGATCACGTAAGAATATCATTTAATCATCACAAATAGCAGAACCTATATTAAATCCACCCAATAACATTTTTCTCCATATCATTTTTCTTTTGGCCATTCCGATACCAATAAGTTCCTAATCCTTTATTTCTATAGCTTTTAGTTTATCGCCGTGGGCGGTAATTTTTCGAACAATCCACTTGTTTAGGAACATAAGAACTGCAATAGCAATTGTCCATTGGAATAAAATGGTACCTACATTGTAGATATTATCGGATGAGAATGGGTGAAGCCATGTTTCGGGAGCAGACTTATAGCAATCATAGGCAAACCATCCCAGTAGAAAAATCATTTGCGAAGGAGCTAAAAATGCGATGATTATATCCCAATATCGCCCAATTTTTATATTTGATCCAGAATGATTTAAATTTTCTTCCCGGAATTTTTTTACACCGTAGGGAATAACGGAGATGGCAAAAAATAATCCCGCCAACATAAGAGCGACTCCCCACACCCAATCCTGATTATCCAAAACGGGCATCCAGATAGCCGAAGGCACTCCTAAAACGAATACACCCACACAAATTATTTTCACTGCTTTTGTGCGGTCCATCCCGGCATCCACAAATGCGCGAGTAGAAACTTCAACCTGGGCAATCATACTGGTAAAGGCGGCAAAGGCCAGGGCAGAAAAGAATAGAATCATAAAAAACTGACCCATAACCATCGTCTTAAAAAGCTGTGGCATCCAAATAAAAGTGATGCCCTTATTACCCTCGTTAAAAATAGTTTTTTGCATTAATTCGGTTGAAAATACAGCTCCATTTTCTACTGCTGTACCAAGGGAACCCAATCCATTAAGGACAGATGGATCTGTTTTGGCCTGTTCCATTAATTGAGGAACCGCAGAGAAAACTGTGCTGAATACCATAATGGCAGCCAATAGGGAAATAATGTTATTCGCTGTGGGGAGCATGATAGCATTCAAGGTGGTGTCTTCGTTTTTTCGCATATAGGCAGCATAGCAAAGTACCAGGCCCCATCCGGCTCCTGTATCCCAGGCGTTTTGAATGAGAGCCTCCACCCAAATTTTTGGATGTGCCAGGTTAGCCCAGTCTATGGTAAATAGAAACGACAAACCTTCCGATGCCCCCGGTAAAAACAAGGCCCTAACCGTTAAAACGAGTATAAGGAATATAAGTATGGGCATGAGGACGCTGGTTACTTTTTCTATAGATTTTACACCTTTGAGAACTATCCACGAAACAGAACTAATTATTAAAGCGTGAAATACAATGGGGGAATACGATGATGTAAACGAAATCCAAAAGGCACCGGGAGAATTTTCGGGGATCTCTTTAAAGATAGCAGCTAGAGCATACCTGGCTGTCCATCCCGCCACAACGCAGTAATAAAAAGTAATAGCCGTTGTAACAAAAACACAAAAAGCCCCCATCCAGGCCCACCTAGGGCCCATCATTTCCATAAAGGCTTTAATCGGGCCAGATCTTGTTTTGCGCCCCATGCCAAATTCAAGTAATATTATGGGTATAGACCATAAAAACAAAAATCCTATCCAGGCAATTAAAAACTCACCTCCACCATTAGAGGCGGCAATGCGAGGGAATCTCCAAATGTTCCCTGTGCCAACAGCCATGCCGAGCATAGCCAACAGCATAGTCCACCTGGAACTAAAAAAGGAATTTTCGCTTGAATCATTCATGAGATCTTCTTTTGTGAAGGCATGCGCACAAGGTCTGTTACTTCTATTTCTATTTAACTGATTTTATGGTTCTGGTTTACCTAAAGATTAGGAGGGTGGTAATTTTTGAGATGTAAAAAAATTGACACTCTCATTACTATTGCAGGTAAAGTACGGATCGCCCAATACATCCATTTTAGGTGTGATGCCCAATCCGGGTCTTTGATTAATTGATAGACATCCATTTTGTCTCTGGGGGGCATCGTCGGCAATGCTTTGAGTAACATAGCTGTTGAAATCCGTGCTCGAAAATAAAAAGTTAGTAGGAGTACTGTGGGCTAAATGGGCTATGGCCGCAGTTACTATATCTCCCCCCCAAGTGTCTTCAATTGTCATGGCAAGGCCAAGGGATACGCACAAGTCTCTGGCTTGTTTGGCTTTTGTTAAACCACCAAATTTGCTAATTTTGATATTTACGACATCCATGGCTCTATCGTTATATCCTCTCAAAATTTGACTTATCTCATCAATGTTTTCGTCTAATATAAAGGGCAGGGAGGTGCGTTTTCGAATGTTGAGGCATTCTTCGTAAGACAGGCAGGGTTGTTCAATATACACATTTAATCCTTTTACGGCAGCAACAACTTTTGCCGCGTCATGCATAAGCCAGCCTGTGTTGGCATCAGCTACCAGTGTGTCCCCCTTCTCCATAATTTTAGCTACAGCATGTATTCGTTCTATATCCGTTTGATAATCCCCGCCAACTTTCAATTGAAATTTGGTGTAGCCTTCATTTTTATATTTTTCAACCTTTTTAACCATTGCCTCGGGTGATTCCTGAGAAATAGCTCTGTAAAGTTTAAAATTGCTTCCATATTTACCCCCGAATAAAATGGCTACAGGCAGTCCGGCTTTTTGGCCGAGGATATCCCAGCAGGCAACATCAAGGGCCGACTTTACATAGGGGTGCCCCTTGAGGTTAATATCCATGTGTCTGTTTAATACTTCGAGGGCAGTGGGGTCCATGCCTATTAAAAGAGGTGATAATTCGGCCAAACCTGCCCTTGCTCCTCTGGCAAAGGATGGCAAATAGGCTGGACCAAGAGGGCAACTTTCACCGACACCAGTGTACCCCTCATCTGTTTCGACTATTACGACTGTAGAGTCAAAGACATCTACACTTTTGCCTCCCGACCAACTATAATTTTTTTCGTGTAAAGGTAAATCAACCTGATAAGTTGTAATCTTTGTGATTTTCATGTTCTAATCCTTTTATTTGAGCTAGAGGCGTTTTACCTCAAAATAAAACCATCCTTTAAGGGGTCATTGGGATTAATCCAAAAGGTGTTTTTCCCAGTGAGAAATGCCGTCCCTCTTACCTCAGGGACGACTGCTTGATATTTTCCAAAAGTTGTTATTTCATCAACCTTAACCGAAAAAGTAGAGCCAATAATACTTTCAATAGTAATGGATTCCCTAATACCAATTTCACCACGTGCATAGTGAATTGCAGCACGGGCACTGACCCCAGTTCCTGTTGGACTTCTGTCGACTTCACCTTCCGCAAAAATGCAAACATTCCGACTGTGGTTATTTGAGTTTTTTGGTGGTCCGGTAAAGATTGTGCCATATAAAAAATTCATTTCTGGTTCGGTTGGGTGATCCATTTTAACAGAGGTCATAATTGCCTGCTTGATTAGGGTTCCCTTTTCGATGAGTTCATTGTGGTATTTTTCTGTACAATCCAAACCAACTTGGGCTACATCAACAAATGCGTAATATGCACCACCGAATGCCAAATCATACCGTATATTTCCCAATCCCGGGACATTCACAATTGAATCCATTTGTTGTACAAATGAAGGAACATTGTGAAAACCTATACTTGTGATTTCTCCATGTCTTACTTCTGCAAAAGAGCGAATAAAACCGGAAGGAACATCCATTTTCACTTCTGTTACGGGTTCAGATTTTTCGATTAATCCAGTTTCCACAAACACTTTAGTTAATGCAATGACTGCATGACCACAGCCCGTGGAATATCCTTCATTATGAATAAAAATGACCCCAAAATCTGCACCAGGTGTATCAGAATCCACGATGAGTGCTCCGTACATATCCGCGTGTCCCCGTGGTTCCCACATGAGTGCTTTTCTAATTTGATCAAAATCACTTTTAGCACTATCGCGTTTTTCTAAAAGAGTCGCTCCTTTTAGTTTCGGAAACCCGGAAATGATAATCCGAAGCGGTTCCCCGCCCGTATGGGCATCGATGGTTTGAATCTCAAACCAATCTTCTGGCGCTTGCCAATTTTTCAGTTTTTTTATCTCAATCATTATTCAATTTTTTCATTATTAAATTTACCATGGCAAGATCCTGGATAGCATTTCCCACCGATTTAAATAAAGTAATTTCATTTTCTGATTCCCGGCCCGGAATTTCACCAGCTACAACCTGCCCCAATTCGCCATGAACTTTTTCAAAGGACCATTGCCCTTCTTCCATCGGAATTATGAGGTCTCCTGCTTCTTTCTTGCAGGCTTTCATTTGGTCAACGATGATTTTAGACCGGATAACTATATCTGAAGATACCTCCCTCATCGTTGGCTGGTGTGACCCAATAACATTCAAATGACTACCTGATTTAATGTTTCCAAATACAAGCAGTGGAAACTGAGATGGTGTCGTTGTACAAATTATATCGGCTTCTTTTAAGGTTGCTTGAGATCCAACTTCACAATTGACCTTTTTGGAATGTGAATCACAAAATTTTGCAGCAGTGTCATCATTTCGACTGAATACAATGTACTTTTCAATTTCCCGAACTTCCATGATTGCTTCTATATGAGAAGCGGCCTGAATACCTGTCCCAAAAATTGCACAAATAGTCGCATCCTTTTTTGCCATGAGATCTGTGGCCAACCCAGATGCTGCCGCTGTTCGAATCGCCGTAATGGATTCTCCATCCAAGGTCGCTACGTGGTTGCCTTTTGAAGCATCAAAAACTTCAACCACGCCATAAATCAGAGGCAGACCTTTATGGGGATTTGAATAATTCACAGATACGATCTTCACGCAATAGTAGGGACTCCCAATTGCATAAGCTGGCATAATCAGGGACGTGGCATTTTTACCCGGGAGATCCAAACTCAAACGAGGAGGTACATGAGCATCGCCGCTGCTTAACTGAACGAAAGCAGACTTCATAGCATGGATGGCCTCCTTAATGGAAACCATTTCTGAAATTTGTGTTTTATCTAAGGAAATCACGAATTGATTTCTGGCTCGGATTTGTATTCAATGCTATCATAATTATAATATTCATTTCAAGGGAAATACAAATAATATAATCCAGAGGCGTTTCATATAGAAAATTACACAGAATCACCCAATAATACAGGTTCAGGCGAGTATTTGATCCAACGCTTCACCAAACACAGTGACAGTTCGATCAATATTATTTAGTTTTTCAAGACCGAATAGCCCTAAACGGAATGTAGAGAAGCCCTCCGGTTCATTACACATTAGAGGTACGCCGGCAGCAATCTGAAGACCCTGCTCAACAAACTGACTTCCATTTTGAATCCCCGGATTATCGGTATAGCTCACCACCACGCCCGGAGCATCAAAGCCATCTGCCGCAACACTTTTAATTCCATTATTTGTTAAAAGATCTCGGATTCGGTCACCCAATTCTTGTTGCCGCTGGTGAAGGATATCAAAGCCAATATTTTGTGCATCCGCCATTACATGAGAAAAGGTTACCAGTGCATTCGTAGGCATGGTGGTATGATAAGCATATCCGCCATTTTCATAAGCTTTCATGATCCACAACCACTTGGCCAGGTCGCAGGCAAAACTGGTACTGACTGTATTTTTCAACTTCTCTTGCGCCGCTTCGCTCATCATGACTAGGGCGGCGCAGGGTGAACCACTCCATCCTTTTTGGGGGGCGCTGATGAGGACATCTACAGCGGATTTTTCCATATCTACCCAAATAGCGCCGGAGGCAATGCAGTCCAAAATAAATAATCCTCCAATTGCGTGAATAGCTTCTCCAACTTTTTGGATATAGTCATTGGGGAGAATCATCCCTGAAGACGTTTCTACGTGGGGCGCGAAGACCACATCCGGTTTTTCTTTTTCGATTGTGGCCAGAACAGCCTCAATCGACGGCGGGGCAAAAGGGGCTGTTGCGGATATACCAGTTTGTTGTGCCATTAGAACTATTTCTTTGGAAGGAATTCGGCCCATTTCAAAGATCTGTGTCCAGCGGTAACTAAACCAACCGTTTCGAATCACCAGGCATTTTTTATCGGTGGCAAATTGCCGAGCCACCGCTTCCATACCAAAAGTGCCGCTACCGGGGACTATTGCAACGGAATGCGCATTATAAACTTTTTTGAGTGTAGATGAAATGTCCCGCATCACCTGTTGGAGAGATTGGGACATGTGATTAACAGCCCGGTCAGTATAAACGACGGAGTATTCCAGTAAACCGTCGGGATCAACTTTGGGAAAAATGGAAGACATTGAAAGATTCCTTCTTTATTAAGCCGGTAAACTTAGCCTGATTAAACTAATGATTAAAAATTAAAACTACTAAAGGATATCAACCAATCGGGTTATGAGAATCACGCAGTTTCTTCTGTTTTAATTTGCTGGGGGACGATTAGACGTCGATTTAATCCAAAAAAATTAAAGTCCGCAAAGGCGCAGCTTCGGGGAATAGTAACATTGTAATATATATTTGTCAATATGTAATATATTTCATACATTATAATAATCAATCTAATAGGAAAAAGGAAGAGTTAAATGAAATTTCTAAATAATTATTCAAATAGAGAATTGAATATGTGGGCAAGGCTAAGCCTAGATATATTAACATCAGTATATTTTATTTCTAAAATATCTCCACTGATAATTAATTATCAGTTTTACAGTAATGAATTAATGAGAGATGCTATAGTTCCAATAATCTTAACCACTGTTGTCATTGCTATCATTTACTCAATAATTGTTTTTGGAACTATTAACACCCTTACAAAAAGAGAAGAAAAAGATGAGCGAGATTATATTTACGAATTAAAAAGTTATAAAATAAGCAACAACATATATCAGATATCTAATTACCTTATTATAGGTGTAATTATTTTCAACGCACTCTACCAAGAAAATTTTGGCGAATTGAGTCCCCAAAAAATCGCTATGATATTGCTTATTATAGCACTTTTATCTTCAACTGGAAAATCCTTAACTCAGCTATTTAATTATAGAAAAAGCATCTAGATGATAAAACAAAAAATAAAGAATCAAATTCGTCGGTTGCGATTTGATGCTAATGAAATGACTCAAGCAGAGTTAGCTGAAAAAGCAAGTGTCACACGACAAACCATTATTGCACTTGAAGCTCAAAAATATTCACCATCACTTGAACTTGCATTTCGAATAGCTAAAGTTTTTGATGTACCATTAGAAGAGGCATTTCAGTACAATTAAATTCACCCATCGCGGGTTATGACCCTCTTTGATCTTCTTCTATTTAATTAACAAGTGTGACGATAGAGCGCCGATTTGTCCCACAAACAAAAAAGCCCCTGTGAGGAGACTATTTGAGCCAGAGGTGTTTATAGAGCAACTTACAAAAAATTGATCAACAATTGTTTAAAAGAGATATCGATATTGGAAACCGATATTTCTACCCGATTCAGGCATAATTGATTTTATTTTCGATAAATGATTATAATAGGTTTCATCAAGTAAATTATTTAGTTGGAATATCAAGCGGTGAGTTCCCTTTTTAGTTACAAAAGAATAGCTTCCAAAAATATCAATTAAAAAGTATTCAGGAGTCACACTTTCGAATTCTGAGATCTTTTTCTGATCTAAAACTTTACTAAGTCTAATTGATCCTGATAAGTCTTTATTTGATTTAGTAGAAATTAATACACTGATTTTGTCTGGTGGCATATATGCAAGATGGTCATTGTTTGATTTATCTTTTCCTCTAACAAAAGAGAAATCTGTACTTACATCTATCAATTTCCCTTTATATCCCATTTGAAATTCTCCACCACTTATTTCAACTTCAATTCCGCGCATTTGATATTTATATAGCCAACCGCTTGATCCACTTCCCCATTCAATCCAATCTGCACCTGGAACATATCCATCCCCCATTTTCATATATTGATGAAAATTTGGGCTTTGATTAAAAAACCCATTCAACAAGAAAAAGAATTGGTCTTTTTGATATTGAATAGAGCTCTCAACCCCAAGTGTTTTCTCGAGCGTAAGATTTGGGTTGCCAATCTCATAACTATAACTTCCAAGATGTGGTCCATCTGAAAACAGATCTTCAACGCCAGGACTTCTTCCAGCTTTCATTATCGTTGTTGAAATTTGCCAATAATCCCAAGACTTAATAACTGCGGCAGATAAAGAAAGAAAACCAAAGTTTTTCTTATTCACAGATTTTTCATCAATATTTGAAAACCTTGTTCCTTTACTTTGAGGTTCTATAATAGAATATTCTCCTCTAAATGATACCTGGCCTGTAAAACCAAATATATTTTTTTCTCTAAAACCAAATACTGAAAAGTTTGATTCAGATGTATTTGGTGTCCAATAAAAACCACCGGCGGTAAACATACGGTATTGTATAGCAGCTCCTAATTCTCTTTTTAACCCTGTCATCTTAGACTGAAAAAGCAATATATCTTGTCCTAATATGACAGAGGGAGTTTTTTGATTTGATTCAAACTCAGAATGACCATAATGAATAAATTTTTGATCTATGTCAAAAGTTTCAAAACCTTTAAAATTAATATCTTGATGGTAATTAAACTTTTGAGCCGTTTTATTCATTTCCATATCCACACCACTGATGTGTCCTTCAGGGCTTCCTGGTATTCCATAATCCATTTCAACATGTTCAATAGAAACAGTTCCCCTTTTTCCATCATGAAACCTTGTTACTCCAAAAAATCCTTCAGTAGTATTCATTGAAGTATTTTTTAATGCACCCAATGGAGTCATTTGGTCACCATTTCTTCTATTTTGTATGGAAAAACGAAAATTGTTTTTATTTATTGGTTTAACCAATGAAAAATTATTAAACAATCCATTGTTGCCAGAATTATAACCCGATGTTATATAGGTATGAAGATGATCAAATTCGATCTCAGGCATAGAGTTTTTTTCAACGTCAATGACTCCGCTTATAGTATTTGATCCGAAAAGTAGTGCGCGCGGACCTCTAATAATCTCAATTTCTTCAACTCCTCCCAGGTCCATGCTTAGAGCATGATCCACAGAAGTCTGAGATAAGTCTCCTACTTCAAATCCATTTTCAGTGATCAGAAAACGGTCTCCAGAATATCCTCTTAATATCGGACGTGTAGTGCCCTGTCCCATAGACTGAATTGCTACACTCATCTCGTTTTGAAGAGTTTGTGCAATTGAACCTTTCATATTTTCTTGTATTTTTTTTCCAGACATGGAAAAACTGGAAAGTGAAGAAGTTGGATCCAGATCACTATGAACCTCTACTCTAATTTCTTCAAAATGTAAAACTTCAGGATCTAATAAGATCTTGCCAAGATTAACTATACTTTTATTTATTAGTATAACTAGAGTTGTATCACGATAACCTACAATTGAAATTTCTAGCTCTATATTCTTTAAAGGAAGATTATTTATAGAAAACTGCCCATTCAAATCTGTTGCTGAACCTAGCTTCAAATTTTTTACATAAACATTTGCATCTGCTAAAGGTTCAGAACCCTTAGAAGATAATAGTATTCCTGATAATTTTGAATTTTGCGCTTGCAGAAAATGCATTGGCATACTGCAAGCGCAAAAAAAGACTATAACAACTAATTTATTTAACAATTATTGGAATGTTATTTGTAGATGTATAATCCGCATGGCTATCATGCATTAACTCAAGTTTAAAACTGGTTGAGCCAATGCTAACACCAATGATTTCTAATCCCATTTCATGTTCTTCTTCATCACCATGATCATGGTCACCATGATCATCATGCTCTTCTTCAACCTCAACTAAGGCAAAGCTAGAATTGAATCCAGAGACTTTTAGTTCTCCTTCTTCCTCTTCTTCTCCTTCATGTTCATCGTGTTCCACCTCTTTACCATTATCATCGAGAAAATGAACGGATAATTCAAGAGTATCTCCAGCGTTTAATGTAACTGATCCTGTTTGGGTTCCTTTAAATTCTCTATACATTTCTGTCCCGCTACTAGTCTCTAAAATAAAGCCTTCTGCATCGGTATGTTCTTCATTGTGATCATGATCATCTTCACAACTCACAATGAATAGAGCTAAAAACAATCCAAAAATAGATAATAAAGAGCGTGCGCTCTTTTCAAAATAAATAGTCATATTTGACTCCTCAAAATTATTATTGTAAAAAATTGATTTTATTTATACAGTTATCAAAAACTGTGTAGGATCTTTATAATATATTTGAGGGAGGAGCCCTTGAAAGGAAAAGACCAAATGAATTATCAGAAGTGAATATACAAATGGACTCAAAAACTAAGTTTTTAGTATCAGAAATTAATGATTTTTTAGAGGATGCACTAAATGTTTGGCGAACTTGCTTATTACAGATTTCACAATCATTATCTATTGTAGAATGTTCATTATGTTCGCAGTCAATATCACAAAAACTATAATCGCCTGCTTTAGTAAAATTTACAGAATCAATTATATGAAAATTTGAGCTTATGAATACAAAAGCTAGTGATAATGATAATATTTTATTCATTATTTTCATATTTAAATCTACAAAAATTATATAATAATGCGTATATCTCTTTTATTTAAAAGGTACCACCCTCTAAAAGGTGTTTTAGGTTGAGTTTTTTGGATGAGAAAGTGAACAGCGTCTGTCATTCTGCTGATTTTCATGATTTCCTTCTGTACGGATTTAATTTAAACCATCCTTTAATAATAGCAGGTTTCAATTCAACCCATTTTTCATTTTAACATCCATTTATTTTCCACTATTTTTGTAAAGGACAATTCCCAAAGGTAAACAAATCACAGAGAAGACCAACCTCATCCATTGAATAGAAAACCCAATATCATCTATGATTCCGAAACTTTCAATAAAACCATCACCATTGAAAAATAGGAGAAGAAAGTTAATGGTTCCACAAACTAAAAATATATAACTGAGTATTCTATTTGATTTCTTTTGTTCATTTTTTTATCCTCTATTTGACCTCCCCTAATACTACTATGAATTAAAATCACATTCCATATTATTTGATGTTGGATTAAATGATGGAAACAAAGCAATTATATAATAAAATTATCTTAAAATTCAATTTAGAATTAATTACATAAAGAGGAAATAAATGACAATAAAAATAAGAATTTTAAAATGGACAGCTACTGTTTTAACATTATCAGGAATATTAACCTTTTATTTAGACTATTATCCTTACAGCATGATACCACATGGCTTAGGTGTTGTTTGTTGGACAGTAGTTGGTACTATTACTAAGGACAAACCATTATTAGCAAACTTTTCATTACAAATACCAATAATAATTGCTGGAATATTTAAATATTTTCAAATGAGTTGAATAAGACTAATACACCAGAAGTATAAATTCCTGCACATCTCAAAGTGCAGTCTGAAACTTTTATCTAAATAAGGATACACAGTAGAATACGCGGTTTACAGGAGCAACTCAACAGTACACTGGTAACCAACGCTTAAAAATTGCTCTACAATGTAGGTGTCTCTTTTATAAACAAAAAAGCCCTCGTGAGGAGGCTATTTGAGCCAGAGGTGTTTCATAAAAATATTTAGCCTTCCTTAAAAACAAGGTTCTTTGCCATAAGGGTTGGCATTGTGATCAATGGTGAAATTAAAAATCTTTCCGTCAGTTCCTCGCTTGTATTCCACATAATCCCAGATACCCGAATGAGTGATCCTGTACTGACCGTTTTCTTTTCCATCTACCATTTCTATGTAATAGTCATCGCTAACAACGTAGGCGCCTGGAAAACGAGAGTCTCCTTTAGTGTGTACCAATTGCATCGCCTTGTCCTGTCCTTTGTATTTTACTTCCAAAGCTTTTTCTTCTCGGGAATAACTAACCCAAATCACCATGGAATTATCGTCGCCGTTAAAACAGATGTAATGATGAACATCTTTTATAGCGGAATAGTCAACTAATGCGCCAAAGATGTTTTCTGCTTTCCAATCGTTGTTGTATTGAGATAGATCGTTGGTCATGATGTCTTGATCTCTATTATCGCTAAAGCTATTATTCTTAACTGTTATGAGCCGAGAATTCCAAGCAGCTATACCCAAGGTGCAATTGTAGAACCTGTTGTTTTTAATTGTGGCGCTAACTGTTTTATTTAAGGCCAAGCCAATGAAACCAGAACCGTCAAAATCACATTTGTCTATCCTAATATTAGATGAGTTATAAAATTCGATGCAGTTTTGAGAACAATTAGCTCCTATTTCGTGAACCACTTTAAGGCCATGGATGGATACATTCATTACATCTCGAAAAATAATAATAGGCATATCTATTTTTGCTACAAGAGTAGCCCCATTCCCTATAATATTGAAATTAGCCAGATCGCTAATTTTTAAGGTTTCGTATAGCTCAATACGCATTTTATTTAAAAAGATGGTGCCACTGCCTTCGACACGTTCAAAGGCTTCCTTCGCCGTCATTGGTTTACTAAAAACAGAATTTATGTCTTTAATAATAGCTTGTGCATCGCCCATTAAAACCAAAGGGTCCTTATCAGATTGTGCAAAGACTGCACTCATTAGCATTGTTATTAGTATAATTTTTTTCATTTCATTCCCTTTTATTTGACCCAGAGGCGTTTCATTGAGGTTTGTTAATTATTTTACTTTTCTAATATCTTTAGATAAAATAAAGCGCTGATCCCCAGTTCCATAATTATTTAAACCTAATGGTTTTCCATTTTCATCTAAGCAATAACTAATTGCACCCCCACCGCTTGATTCATTGACACACTTGATTTTGCCATTTTTATGAAAAGTATTTGATATCTTGTCAGGCCCCCATAAAGCGTCATCAAGTTCTATTTTCTGTTCTAGAATTTCAGTTATATTTCCATCAACATCATATTCAATTGTTTTAATTTGACCGTTCAATCTTATTACACTTTCCATTGACAATAAATCAATTTCTTCAGGAGTTATCATCATCATTTCATCCTTGGCATCAACAGGATTATCAAATTCAACAACAACATAAAATTCATCTTTTGTTATATCCCCTGATTCAGAGTAATAAGTCCACACACCTTTTCGAATGGATCGTGAGTATTTTTCTAAGAAACCATCAAAAACATATCCTCTAACTTTTAATCTAATTAGTGGGTTTTGATAAAATGTTTTAGGTAAGGGATATAATCCTTCAAGATCATACCAATATAGATCTGTTTTGTAAAGAAGTTTTGAATTAGCAGAATTGTGTTTGATGTTTTTATTGTCATATTCCGCAACTATGATGCCAGTAACTTCTACCCACTCGCCTTTAATTTCACTTTTAATTCCTGTTTCTCTATCAGTATCAATTACAGTTAATTTTATACCTGTTTTAGATTCTACCGTAACTGATATTCCATAGGGGAGTTTACCTATTGTTTTTGATTTTAAATCAGGGCTTTCTCGAACGTTTAGACCACTTTTTGCAGAAACTTTAGATCCTATAATTTTCTCAAAAGATTCTCCTGTTACTTTTATTTTACCATTTTCATAATATGATGAGTATGATGATTGCCCAAAAGAAACTAACGGCACAAACAGTAAAAAAAGAATAGCGATTTTCTTCATAATGGATTCCTTTGGTTTCAAATTCAGTTGACTAAGGAATTATTTTTAAAGCTTCAGTAATTCCTTGATCTAGGAATAAATTGAAATCATCAACATATTCTTTAGATGATTTACCATAATGTTTTAGGAATGAGCCTTCAAATCCTAGTTTATCAAGATCTCCATAAAAATCTTTTACTAAAACGGTTTCTCCTTTTTTATGAACTAAATAAGCAATGAACCATGCTCCTACATCATATGCATTAACTGGATCAGAGTAAGTAATATTCTCAAGACGCTTACCAAAAGATTTATAATCACTAACAGTAGAAAATTTCCAACCCATTTTTTCTTTCAAATAACCACTTTTTATACCAGTTTGTTTTGAATATAGCAGTTGAGCCATATATTCAGCACTGCCTTCAGAAAACCATGGTTTCCCATTTCCGCCCATTTTAGATCTTCGGGGTTCTTTATTTCCATTAGTTTCAATATCTGATATATGAGAGTGTTGATATACATGAAAATATTCATGCAGTGTTACAGGTTTGTAATCATCTTCATCTGGACTAGGATACTTTGAAGACATTGTCATTGTAATAAAATGATGGCTAAAATAATCTCTTCTAAAAGTTGCAACTGCTGCGCCCCCATCATTAACAAAATTATAGAACGGGGACCAACCATTGCCTGAGACATAAGGGTCACCATTAGCACAATCCCATTTAGTATTCCAATCAGTATCTATTTCCAACCTTTTCTCACACCAAAGTTTATCTAAATCTTTAGCAGCTTCTTTACTACTTCCAACAATCCAAATTTCAAGTGGTCCATAATTACCCCATGCTTTTGCTCCAACATTATACCACTTTAATGTTAGATCAATAGTTTGTTGAGAAACATCATTCGCACTAAAGACCTTTGGTTTTTCAGATGTGATTTGACCCCAAGTATCTACATCTACTCTTCCATTATCGATCATCTGTCGATCATTGTTTTTATCTTCACATCCCAAAAAGAATACAAACAATAATAATAAATTTTTTATTTTCATTTTTTATTACCTAAATAATCTTCTATTGATTTAATTGCAGTCTAGCTCGGTTAAAGCTGTATTATGGGTTCCTTTGGTTTAAAATTTAGCTGGAAAATTAAACAATAATCACCCATCAATGTGTGAGTCTCTTTTATAAACAAAAAAGCCCCACGCTTAGGTGAGGCTCTTTTTAAGAATTAGGATGAAGTTTTAGTCTTCTTCTTTTTTCTCCACTTTTTCAAGGACATCATTTTTAGTTATTTTAAATGTCGTTTCTTGCACACCATTATGCCCACTATGTCTTGTTTTTTTAACATCTTCCACTTCATTGTGTCTGGTGCAATTCTTAGAAATTGAGGCTTTATTCTTTAGATGAAAAATTTCTTTATAATCATCATCGCTATAATGATGTAATTTTAGATTAGTACTTACTATATGACCACCAGTAACGAAAAGTGATAAGCTAAATACTGCATTTATTATCGTTGTAATCATTATTTATATCCTTTCAATATTTTAAGGCTTTCATAATTTACTTATTATATATAATACAGATAAACAATAACTTTTGTTCCCGCTATTTAAGCCAGAGGCGTTTCATAAAGGAAATTAAACAATAATCACCCATCAATGTGTGAGTCTCTTTTATAAACAAAAAAGCCCCCGTTAAGAGGCTTCATTGTCGTTAGTGTAGCGTTCATACTACTTCAATAAGACCATCTTTCGGGTCTTAACAAAGTCTTTAGTCTGTAATTGATATAGGTAAACTCCTGCACCTAAAGGGTCACCATAGTCATTGGTTGCATTCCATTTAACGGAATGATAACCTGCGGATGTATTCTGGTAATTAAAGGTTCTCACCTTTTGCCCCAGCATATTGTAAATAGTCAGAGTTATGTCACTTACCTCCGGTAGGTCAAAGCGTAATGTGGTGGTAGGGTTGAATGGGTTCGGATAGTTTTCATGTAAGGCAAACTCTACTGGCACTCCTTCACCTTCAGTTGAGAGGTATTCATAACGATTAACGAACACTACTCTGTCATCCCCTGAAACTTTTACGGTATCAATTCCATCGGTAGCACTTACGCTAAACTTAAGCGTGGCTCTTGATAGCATTGCAAGATTAGGGTACCAAATATCGATGATATTTTGATAGTAAATCGTCAAAGATGTATCTGCCGGTGCCCAAGGAGGATGCCGACCTGTTGTTTCATAAATCGTCTCCGCTGGTAACTGCCCCACACCTACGGATATATGGTAATCGATTGTTTTGATATCCACGTCTTTACTCTCGGACCATTTCAGTTCGTAGGTATCCGTAAGGTTTGTTTTGGAAATATTAATAGTATCTAAAGCGCTACTCACCCATTCAAAATCTGCCAGGCCACAATTAAGACTAAAGGTTACGCCTGCATCTACTTTAGAAGTCCAGTTAGCAGTTGCATAGTCTGGGTCTAAAGTTTCTATGCAGGTAAGACCTGAATTTCCCGTTGCATCAAAATCAGATAATTGGCTAGTAATCCCATTTCTCATATTCAAAGAAGTTAATTGATTAGTAGTGCAATACAGTTCTATTAAAGCAGTATTATTGCTCACATCTAATTTGGTTAATTGATTACGTTCGCAATTCAGTATCTCTAAAGCAGTATTATTGCTCACATCTAATCTGGTTAATTGATTACCAGGGCAATGAAGTTCCTTTAAAGCAATGTTGTAGCCCGTGTAAATGCTGGTTAATTGATTATTATCGCACTCTAGGATGATTAAGGCGGTAAAGGCTTCTATCCCCGTTAAATCACTGATATCTTTGCCCATCACATCCAAGCTGGTTACATCACTGATATTTTCGGTCAGAACAGAATCATCCAGAGTCGTGTCATAGCCCAGGTCAATCAATGCCTGTTCAAATTTGTCATCGGGGACATAGGTATTCTGAGCAAAAACGAATGATGATGTTAATAAGACAATGAAAAGAATAGCGACTTTCTTCATAATGAACTCCCTTAGTTTATATTACAGTAAAATTTACAAAAAATTACCCAAAGATGTGGGTGTCTCTTATATAAACAAAAAAGCCCCCGTGAGGAGGCTATTTGAGCCAGAGGCGTTTCATTTAATAAGCACCCGGGCCGCGAAGAACACCACTTAGTACCTGAACCATAAGAACAGCTGCCGTCACCACGCCAACACATACTAACTTAATAACTTTGTCTTAGGATTGTTACCACCACAGCCACATTAATAAAGGCATAAAAATGAAAAGTGAAATAACTGCAATTATTAATAATATTTTTTGTTTATCAATGAATGACATGAAATGGAATAGCAGTTTTCCAATGAACAAGATAACCAGTGTTAACAAAAGAAATAAAGCCCATTCTCCAACAAAAAGGAAATTAAGAATAAGCATAATCCCAAAGATGATACCAAGAAGCTTCTTGTGTTTAGCTATTGTATCGTCTTCAGATGTTGCAGAATTAGTGGCATTTTTGGCCAGCGCCAAGAGTAATAAAACTACGGGCGCACAGATACCAATGAACTGTTTATCCATTTTATTCTCCTTTATTTTACCCAGAGGCGTTTCATTTAACAATGCCCCATTTTCTTCCACCTAATATCATTTGGGTGATAATCGAATTTCAACTGCGTCACCTTCTTGTGGTTGAAAGCGAATATAAAACACATCCTTTTCCGGGCGTTCATAACTCAGGGTTTGATGGGCACCTTCAGTAATACCTTTGAAGGCAACATAACTATCGCCCATATTTGTTAATTCAAATCTGTGTGCTTTCGGACTCGCGGGTGATAAGGAATTGTCAAAGAGTTGCAAACGCAATTCAAGTGTGCCATTTAATTCTTTGATATGAATAATCTCTACGAATTCTGTACCTGATTCATTGGTTGAACGCACTAACGCAACAATAGTGCCCGAGGTAGGCGGGAGCCACGTCTCTTCGAGTATATTTCCGTTGATGGGCCCTTGCCATGAACCGGTTAGCCAAGATAGACTATCTACGGATAATGGTTTATTAGTCTGTCCCCAAACAGAACTAATGAATAATATTATGACCCAGAGGCGTTTCATTTAATCATCTCTTTTTTCCCTTGCCCATCTCGCAATTACAACCCATGCATATGCTGTTATTACAATCGTTAGCACTAACCAAATATAAAAATTCATGTTCGTTTTCCTTTTTAATTTTTACTTAGTTAATAGATTAAATGCCCATTCAGAAATTCCAAAATCCGAATTCAAAAATATCATAGTTATTCCAATAGAATCATAAAACCCATGAATCAAAATAAGTAGGACCAGATTATTTCTGTTTTTATTAAAGATTAAGGAAATAGTTAAAGACCATAAAAACACTGCCACTGCACCTGATAGACCTTGGTAGATGTGAGATATCCCAAAGTAGAGTGACGTAATAATTGCAGAGAGTATCCAATCCTTGTTGTTATTTCCTAATAACTCTGCTAATGCTTTCATATAATAACCACGAAACAGGAATTCCTCTCCAAACGCCGCAAATATCCAGATGATGACCATTAAAACAACATATCCTACTAAATTCCCTTCCACATCTTCTACAGAAGAAAGATTATATTCACCTAGCCAGTTTTGAAGTAATGTGTCTACAAAAGTGTGAAATACAATGAAAAGTACTAGTGTTATTATTAAGCTCTTTAAAACGGTTTTTCCAGTAATTTTTCTTCCTATCCCGAACCTTCCCCAATCAAAATCACTTCCTCTTAAAATTAGGAAAGCAACACCAAGGCCAAAGAAAAAGGTAAAGTTTCTATCAATAAACCCAAATAATGGTGCAATGAGCATAATGAAAACCACAGCATAGGGTTTGTTTAAATAATTATATATTTTATTTTTCATTTTATTTTTCTTATTTGCTTCTTCTATAAGTAATGTATCTAATAATATATTTTGATGTGGGGCTTCTACCAAAACTAAGAGCAATTAATTAAAAGTGTTCTTCCCACCTTTAATTAGTAACCAAATAGCAAACCCAATTTCACCTAGAATCATTGGAGCCATAAAAATCATCTCAATAGTTTGTTTGTAATTACCAAAATTTGGCAATACTAACTCGCCAATATATGTTACTAGATACCCAATCCCTGCGAGGATTAATAATAAACTAATCAATTTATTCCAAACCGATTCATTGTAAAATAAATAACTAAGGCATATTAAATGTAAACCAAATATTGTTAACCCAAATGACCAGATTTCATTGAAGAGATTTAAATTATAAATAAGATTTTCGTATGATATTGATACCATTATCAGTCTACTAATAGCAATACCCAAAATGATTGTGTAAAAGAAACGAAGCCAGGCTGTTGATAAAGCCAGTTTATTATTATTTTCTTGAAATAATAAATAAACTCCAAGTGATACAATTAAATCACAAATAAATATTACGACCCATCCAATAATTCCAGTTTTAAATAATGAAATATCATTAATAATGTTCTCAGTTGTAAGATTATCATTATCAGCAACCACTAAACTACCAAAAACATTACCAACTGAATATCCTGCAGCCACAGCCATTAAAATAATTGAAAATCCAGTTATTAATGCGGTGTTTCGTTTTGTTAATTCTATTTTTATCATATTCAAAATTACCCATCATCCCACAAACAAAAAAGCCCCCGTGAGGAGGCTATTTGTGATTCAAAGTCCTATTTACTGCACCGTTTCACATTTATAATTGATAATGCTCCAAGTAAAGGTAAGATAATGATGGTTAGAAACTGGGGAGCATCAAGTATTGCGCCGGACAAGATAGCAGCTGCCCATAAAATGGCATTTGAAATATTTGGATTATTCAACTTGTTCTTCATTTTATTTTCCTTTATTTGAACCAGTTTTGTTTACCAGTTCGTAATGAGAAAGGTAAAAATCTCTAATATCTTTAGATAGGATTTCACCATGAGTTCCCTCAGTCCCATAATTATTTTCTAGTATATTTCCATATTCATCAAAGGTAATATTCACAGCCCCGCCTCCTTCTGAATCTTGATAAAATTTAACTTTACCATTTTTATGAAAATTGACTATAATGTGCCTACCCCAATCGTAGTCACCTTGATGTTCTTCAATTTCAGTTACATCCCCATCAGTATCGTAAGTTATTTTTTTAATAATTTCTCCCTTGAAATAAAATACTTCTTCATTTATAACACCTGATTCAAAGTAATAAGTCCAAACACCTGGTTTTTGTATTAAATATTTTTCTTTTTTAAGAAACCCATTAAAAACATATCCTTCAACAAAAGAAGGGTCTATTAAATCCATTGCGTAACCCTCATCGCCTGGACTTAGATAAAATTCAGCGCCAATCTTAACCCATTCCCCTTCAATAGATTTTGTGATTCCTGTTTCTTTGTCAGTATCAATTACCGTTAATTTTACACCTGTTTTAGATTTTACCGCCACTGATATTCCATAAGGAATTTTAGCTATTTTTTTTGATTTTAAATCAGGGCTTTCCCTTAGGTTGAGACCGCTTTTTACAGAAACTACATGTATAATTCTTTCATTAAAACCCTCTCCTGCTACTTTTATTTTACCATTTTCGTAATAAGATGTGTATGGAGATTGTCCAAAAGAAAGCAATGGAACGAACAATAAAACTGTAATAAATAGATTAATTTTCTTCATTTTATTATCCTTTATTTGACCCAGAGGCGTTTCATACAGGAAATTACAAAAAAATTACCCACAAACAAAAAACCCCACGAATGTGGGGCTATTTGAGCCAAAGGCGTTTCATTCTACAATCCAATATTCGTGACAACTTAAACACTTACATTTATATGCTGTCTTAAGATTATAAAAGAGGTCTTATCTAATAACCTAACTCTCCAGGAGCCCATAGTTCAATCAATTCCTTAATGTAATTACTTGGCGCGCCTGAAGAGGCAGAACCTTTGGTTACATCAATTTTAGAAGTTAAGCTCCATGGCTGAGGTCTAGATGCACCTCGTGGTTGATTATGTCTCAACTCAGTAGCTAACAAGCCATATTTTGAATACACAATTGAAGCTTCTTCTGCTCTTCCAAATTCTTGATAATTAGATATCTGTCCTATAACCTCTCCTTTAAGATTAAAAACTCCACTACCACTATTTCCTCCTTCAACAGGAAGGTTGTAATATATTTCAGAATTTGCCCATGTATTTTTTCCTATGAAACTTCCAACTGATACAACATATGGTCCAGTTCTAACCATTATTCCAGGATGACCAACAGATATTAACGGATCATATTGTTTTAAATTTGAAGAGTTTCCTAATACAAGTGGTTCAAGTTCAAGAATTTGAGAACTTCTTAAAAGTGCAACATCACCTTTATGGAAATCATAGGAACCATCAAAGCCGAAGATTTCTCTATAGAAATCATTATAGCTTCCATCTCCATCAATAGAACTTTTTCCAATCAATTTTGCATCCACTATTTGACCAAAGTAAGTTTTAAATGTTGCTCTATCACCTATGCTCATTGCTCTACCACCTATGCTCACTTTAGAAACACAATGGTCATTTGTAACAATTAAATCATTAGTTACTGCAAAACCCGTACACGCACAATCACCTGCAAAATCTAAATCTTTCTCTTTTTCTTCACATTGAATACATCCAACTTTTCTAACAAATATAAGAGTTCCTTGTTTAGCTATATCAATTGCACTTGATTCAAGTTCAGACTTAGGAAATCCTGAGTCCGTAAAATCATCTCCCCAGTCTATTCTCTCCACTCTCATTTCAGATATTGTTAACGCATTCTTAGGCCAAGCTATATCAATAATTTTAGGACTTTCTATAGGGGAAAAATTTTCAGACATAGTTGAGTATTCATCAATAATATTGGTCAACTCTCTTGAGTTTAAAACATTTGTAACAGTCAAATCATCGGCTAAAAAACTAGATAACGATCCTAGAGAGTTTCTATTTGAACTAGATTCAACAGTAGAACAAGTACTCTTAGTTGCATCTTCAAAACCAATAGTTACACCTATCACATAACCAAAATCATCAACAACTGGTGACCCAAGACTACCATCATCTGAATACACGTCTAAGTAGAAACTATTATTACGAGTGTCGTTCTCAGGACAATTTGAAAGATTTGAAAGTGTAGTCTTCCATCCTCCTCCAAAAGATCCTTTTCTTGTATTATGAACAATAACTGCATCTAGATTTTTTATTACTGTAGAATTTGCCACAGCTAGAGGGTTGATAGTTTTATTATAATTACTCCATTCATCCCATAAATATGCAACTGATTCAAAATTATCAGTATATTTCTCAACCTTAACAATTGAAAGATATCCACTCGTGTGAACTATTGTTCCCAACCCCCAATCTCCATTAAATAACTGAATAAACACTCCTTCACCTTGAATAGATGTTTTGAAATCAGTGCGATTAGGATAAATCATTTCAGGTATTTCCTTACAAGGAACAGAGTACATAGCATCACCAAAAAAAGTCCAATTATTATTTTCTTGAAACTCAAAATTTTCTGATATCTTACTAGTTGTTACAATATGATTTTTATCAATAAAAAAGCCAGTGTATGGATGCGTTACCATCAATACTTTCGGTGGCCAATCCCATGATGGGTCATCTCTTTTATATAAACACCTATCTCCAATAACATTAACCACACTTGCAGCAGCAGATCTCGAAGATTTTTCTATGGCATTAAGAATAGCGAACGGAATATCATCATTTACCATAGGCATACTTTCGTAACCTGTATATCCTGAAGGACGAAGTCCAAGACCCTTTTGTATAGTGCCATCTATCCAATTATCCATTTCAGTAAATATTTTAAAACACCCATACTCATTACATTCTTCTTTACCTCGCACTTGTCCCCAAGCAGCACTAATTAAAATTGTTATTAAAAATAGTTTCTTCATTACATTCTTCTTTATTTAAGCCAGAGGCGTTTCATTTTGAGGCGTAGTTTGGTTTGTAGGGAATTACTTCCCTTGGGGATGGTAGAAAATTATAATTGAAAATTATTTTCATAAGCGTCTCCAATGTTATATGGTATGTGGACGCCAGACC